>Ga0209517_10002251_pt1 | contig 27578 bp, 17 predicted proteins | sample PeaSoiMetSII2010_FD_187695 | JGI IMG/M metagenome (GOLD analysis project Ga0209517, IMG submission 187695) | Peat soil microbial communities from Weissenstadt, Germany - SII-2010 (SPAdes) (version 2) | ecosystem: Environmental > Terrestrial > Soil > Wetlands > Peat | place: Germany...
CGGAAGCGACGGGCCTTCAGCCTACCGTCACGGCAACCGCACTGGATGACGCGGCGCTTGTCGCGGCGGTGAAGCAGAGCCTTCGCGCGGACGATGCCGCGGCCCAGCGCGTGATCGCAGCGTACAAGAAAGTCCAGCCCGGCTTGAGCAATCGCGAAGTATCGCTGCGCCTGGCCGCGGACACCGGCATGCGCGCCGGCGTGATCACCGAAGCGGAGCGCAAAGCGGATCAGAAGGCTCCGGTCTATATGTATTACTTGAGCTGGAAGACGCCGGTGGCGGGCGGAAAATTCGTCTCGCCACATACGATGGATCTGCCTTTCGTGTTCGACAACCTGACCGCCGGGCGCGAGATGGTGGGGACCGGCAAGGACCAGGAGCTGCTCGCCGAACGCATGAGCGGCGCCTGGACTTCGTTTGCGCACACCGGCAAACCGGCCGCCAAGAGCCTTCCGGAATGGAAACCGTTCGACGCCAAAACTCGCGCCACCATGATCTTCGACAACGAGTGCAAGTGCGTCAACGATCCCGATCGGGAAGCGCGTCTGGCGTTGGCAGCGGTAAAGAAGGCTTAGAGGCGGCGCTGGTTCTTCGCGCGACCGCATAGACCTCGCTGAACTCCGCGCCGAACAGGAAAATCTGCGCGGAGTAATACACCCACAGCAGGAATATCACCACGGATCCGGCTGCGCCAAACGGGGTGCTGGTGGTGGTGTGCCCCAGATACAGTCCGATCAGGGCTTTTCCAGTCGAGAACAGAACCGCCGTGATCGCGGCCCCAGTCCACACATCCCGCCAAGCAACCCAGGAATCTGGCAGGATGCGATAGAGCAATCCGAACAAGACCGTCACCAAGATCAGGGACGCCACGAAATTGGCGGTTTGTAACAGGAATTCGGTCGCGGGCAGGGACTCCGGCATGAGTTTGCCGGCGGCTGAGGTGATCGCGTCGGTCAACAGCGAGACCAGCAGCAGCACGCCGACGATCATCACTGCCAGAAAGGAGATCAGGCGCTTGATGAAGAACTGCTTGATGTAGCCCCGCTCGGGCGGCGGGACCTCCCAAATCAGGTTCAGAGCGTCCTGAAGCGCTCCGAATGCGACGGTGGCGCCATAAGCCAGAGACAGCACGCCGGCGATGGTCGCAAACGAACCGCCGCTGCCTCCGCGATCCAAAACCTCGCCGATGAAGCGGGCTCCGCCGGAGCCGAGCATCTGCGCGGACCAGGAGATCACCTCGCTACGCGCGGCGCTCCGGCCAATGACAATTCCGGCCGCCGCCACCACTAAGTAGAGCGCCGGGGCCAACGACAGTAGCGCATAGAAAGCGAGTGCCGCCGAAAGCAGAGAGGTGTTGTGCTTCAGACAGCGTTCGAAAGTGTCCCGGAACAGCCGGGCAGTGGTGCGAAGTGTTCGCGGCAATCTACGACCATCATGACAGGCCGACCCGCCATTAAGAAAATCCGAAAAGCCGCATCGCGTTTTCCTTCAAAATCAGCGGCCGGACTTCATCTTTAATATTGATCGCCGCGAAGTCCGCCATCCAGCGCTCCGGTGTGAGCAGGGGATAATCTGAGCCGAACAGCATCTTCTTTTTGAGCAGGGTATTGGCGTACTGAATCAGAATCGGCGAGAAATATTTCGGCGACCATCCCGAGAGATCGATATACACCTGCGGCTTGTGCAGGCAAACCGAGATCGCTTCATCCTGCCACGGGAACGAAGGATGCGCCAGAATGATCGGCATATCCGGAAAATCCACCGCCACGTCGTCCATGTCCATCGGATTGCCGTACTTCAGGCGAACTCCGCCGCCGCCCGGCATGTTCGTGCCGATCCCGCTGTGTCCAGTGTGAAAGATCACCGGCAACTTGGCTTCGGCCACCACTTCGTAAAACGGGTACGCGGCTTTGTCATTCGCATGGAATTGCTGCAGCGGGGGATGCAGCTTGAACCCGCGAATTCCGCCCGCCTTGATGAGCCGGCGCGCTTCGTCCACGGCGTCTTTTCCGCGCATCGGATTCACGCTGGCGAACGCAATCATGAAGTCGCTGTTTTCCGCGGCGAAGGCGGCCACTTCTTCGTTGGGCACCGGAGGACGTCCGGTCAGGCGTTCGTCCACCGAAAACACCACGCATCCGATGTTGCGGGAACGGTAGTATTCGGCCAGATCCTTGCGGCTGTAAGAAACGCCGCTGTTACCGAAGTATTTGCGAGCCGCTGCGTCAGCGGCATTACCGGAAAGTTCGGATTCGACGTGCACATGCGTATCGATGGCGACCAGATTCTGGATTTTCACTCAAACACCTTTCTGGATGGAGGTCTGTATAGATATGACGCGCGCCGAAGGACGCGGCGAGTATAGATCGAGCACCAGCGCGCCCCGGTTCTTCAGCACCGCGCCCTGATTGATGGATCCCTTGTCGGTGACTTCGTGGGCGTCAATCGAGGGCGGTTCCGGCATGAGAATCGCACGGGCGATGCGGTTGGAGCTGCCGGTCGCCTCCGCGGCGAGCTCGTTGAGCAACGTTTGAAATTTCTCGCGCACAAGGAGACTCGCGACGATTTCCGCGGCGGAGGCAGTGGCTGGGAGCTTGGCCAGTTCACGGCAGGCGTCCAGGGCGGGGAACACCAGCACCGTGACAAAATCGCGATCGTGGCCCGCAATGACCGCATCGTGGGCGTAAGGCGCGCAGTGGCTCAGGAATTTTCCACGCATCGGCCCCGCGCTGACAAAAGTTCCGGTGGACAGCTTGAAGTCCTCCACGATGCGCCCGTCGAATATGAATCCGCGCATGATGTCCTGCGGATCCACAAAACGCAGTGCGTCGCCGATGCGGTAGAATCCCTCGTCGTCGAACGCCAGGCGGGTCAGATCGGGCTGCCGCCAATAGCCGGGCGTAACGCTGGGGCTGCGCAGGCGGGCCTCCAGTTTGTCGCCGACGGGCACCAGCTTCAGTTCGACTCCCGGCGCCGGCAAGCCGACTTCCCCCGCGCGGCGCAGGTCTTTTCCAGGAAACAGCGCCGCGGGACCGGTCTCCGTCGAACCCAGGCCGGTGAACATCATGATCCGCTCTCCGCAGGTTTCCACAGCCAGCCGGTCGAGCTCGTCCCACACGGGCTGCAGCAGGCCCGCGCCGGCGTAGTAGAACATTTTCACCCTACTGAAGAAGCGCTCGCGGAAATCGCGGCGTTCGCGCAGGAACGGAATCAGCGCCTCGAAACCTTTTGGCACGTTCAGATACACGTTTGGGCCGACGTCGTGCAGGTTCCGAACCGAGGCGGCCATTCCCGCGGGCGTCGGGCGCCCTTCGTCGATATAGAACGATCCGCCGTTGTACATCACGAAGCCGACGTCATGATTACCGCCGAACGTGTGGTTCCACGGGAGCCAGTCGCAGATCACCGGAGGTTCGTCGTCCACCCACTGGAGCACGCTGCGGACGATTTCCTGGTTGCTGGTGAGCATCCGTTGGGTATTCTCGACGCCCTTGGGCGTGCCGGTGGAACCCGAGGTGAACAGGATCTTCGCGACTGTATCCGGAGTGACGGCATCGTGCGCGCGATCTACATCCGTCGTGGCTGTGGTCGCGGCGAGGGTCGAAAACGACGTAACGATCTCTGCGTCGCGTGGTATGACTGCATCAAGCGCCTTGCGAAATGGAGCAGCGTCGTTGACGAACACCAGCCCCGGCGTCAGCAGGTCGAAAATGTAGCGCAGCTTGCCGAAATCGGAGGAGACCAGCGAGTACGCGGTCGAAATCGGTGAGTAGGGAATGCCCGCATAGTACGCGGCGAAGCCGAGCACGGCGTGTTCCAGATCGTTCCCGGAAAGAATCGCGATGGGGCGCTCCGAAGAAAGATTGCGGTTCAGCAGGGCCTGCGCGACGTTACGAGCGGCCGATCGAAATTGCGCGTAGGTCAGGATGCGCCAGTCGCCCAAGGCATCTCGTTGGCCCATAAACACGCGATCCGGGGTCTTCTGTGCCCAGTGGTCCAGCTTCTCTGTCAGCTTTGCTGGATATTGCCCGAGCGGATGCACCGGGCGCACGTAGACCACTCCATTGGCGTCACGCGTCATCGTAACCTCGCGAGGTCCGAACCGAACGTCGCGCTGCGTCGTTGTCATCCTTTGGCTAGGTCCCAATCTGCGAATGATCTTCCTTCCTCAGCCAAACGCTTGAGCAGCGGCGCGGGCTCCCACAAGTGGCCGTAACGCTGGTGAAAATCGTGAACGCGGGCGTAGACATTCTTGAGACCCACCGTGTCGGCATACCACATCGGACCGCCGCGATAGCCAGGGAACCCGTAACCTGTGCAGTAGATCACGTCGATATCGGCCGCGCGCTGCGCGTGTCCTTCTTCCAGGATCCGAGCTGCTTCGTTGATCATCACGTAGGCCGAGCGCTCGATAATCTCTTCCGGCGTAATCGTGCGCCGCGCGATTCCAGCCTCTTGCGCCGTCTTCTCAATCAGCGCGTTCACTTCTGGATCGGGAATCGGCGCGCGACTCTCATCGTATCGATACCAGCCCATGCCGCGCTTCTGGCCCAGGCGGCCCATCTCGAAGAGTTTGTCCAGCACCAGCGGCACGCGCTCGCCCGGCTTGCGTAGGTGTACGTATTCCTGCTTCACGCGATACGCCAGGTCGATTCCGCCCATGTCGTCCACGGCGAAGATGCCCATGGCCATGCCGAAATCGGTGAGCGCCTTGTCCACCTTCTCCGGAGTCGAACCCTCTTCAACCAGAAATTGGGCCTCGCGCATGTACGGCAGCATCATGCGATTGCCGACGAAACCGCGGCAATTCCCCACCACCACGCCGACCTTGCCGAGTTTCTTGGCGATTGCCAGCGACGTCGCGACCACTTCGTTGCTCGGGTGCTTTCCACGCACGATCTCCACCAGCCGCATCACGTGCGCCGGGCTGAAGAAGTGCAGGCCGATCACCATCTGCGGCCGCGATGTTGCGGCGGCTATCTCGTCGATATCGAGCGTGGAGGTGTTCGAAGCCAGCACGCAATCGGGCTTTGCGATTTTATCGAGCTCGGCGAAGATCTGTTTCTTGAGCGGCATGCTCTCGAAAACCGCTTCGATGATCAGATCGGCCTGATCGAAGCCCTCGTACGTTAGCTGCGGATGGATCAGAGCCATCCTCTGGTCCATCACCGCCTGCGGGAACCGGCCTTTTTTGACCGAGCTTTCGTAGTTCTTGCGAATCGTCGCCATGCCCCGGTCGAGCGCAGTCTGCTCGGTTTCCTTAAGCAGCACTGAGATTCCGGCGTTGGCGCAAGCCATCGCGATGCCGCCGCCCATGGTGCCCGCTCCGATGATGCCGACGTTTGCGATCGGGTAGGTCGCGGTCTCCTTGGGGATTCCCGGAACACGGGCCACTGCGCGCTCGGCGAAGAAGATGTGGATCATCGCCTTGGCCTGGTCGCCCGCTAAGACCCGGCGAACGATCTCGCGCTCTTTCTTGCAGCCTTGATCGAACGGAAGCGTGGTCGCGGCCTCCAGCGCTTCAAGCGCCGCCAGCGGTGCGGTCTGGTTGCGCCGGATCTTGCCAGCCTGGGCCCGTCCTGCGGCGAAAATCGCGGCATTGTCCGACGCGGTCCCCAGCTTCCGATTCTGCTCGCGTGTGTTGCGCACCGGCTTGCCCGCCACTTCGCCCGCAAAAGCGACCGCGCCGGACAGCAGCTCACCGTCTATAACGCGATCGATCAAGCCCATTTGCAGCGCCTGCAGAGCCTTGATGGGTCTTCCCGATACGCACATCTCCACCGCCGCGGCCACGCCCACCAGACGCGGCAGGCGCTGTGTCCCCTCAGCGCCAGGAATGATGCCGAGATTCACTTCGGGCGCGCCCAGCGACGCATCGGCAACGGCCACTCGATAGTGCCCTGCCATGGCGACTTCGAGGCCCCCGCCTAATGCCATTCCGTGGATCGCCATGATCACCGGCTTCGCGCAATCCTCGATCCGGGTCAGCAGCGGATGCAGGTCGGGCCCGCCTGCCGCAGGATTGCGGGCAGCCTCTTCCAGTTCCTTGATATCGGCCCCGGAGATGAAGGTCCGGCCCGCGCAGATCAACACAATGGCGCGAACCAAGCTATCGCTCTCGGCCGTTTCCAGAGCCGTCAGAATGCCTTCGGGCACTCCCGGGCTGAGCGCGTTGACGGGCGGATTGTCGACGGTGATCACGGCCACGCCGTCGCGCGTGGAAAGGGTTACGGGCTGGGTCATCGTAAATCTGTTACGCTTTCAGACGGCGCGGAAGCAACCGCAATTTCTGATGATACCCCGCACAGCGAGCGATCGTCCGGAGACGGAAGTTACCCCAAGGCTCGGATACGCCTGGTGGGTGGTCATTGCGCTGACCTCGGTCTACACGCTCTCGTTTGTTGACCGCCAGATCCTGGGCCTCCTGGTCCCCTCCATCAAGCGCGATTTGGGGGTGAGCGACACGCAGATCGGCTTGCTGCAAGGCCTGGCATTCTCGCTGTTCTACACTCTCATGGGCTTGCCGATCGGACGCATCGCCGATCGCTGGAACCGCCGCAACCTGATCGTTGGCGGAATCCTGATCTGGAGCTTCTTCACCACGATGAGCAGCGTCGCCAAGAGTTTCCTGCTTCTGTTTTCCACCCGGATCGGCGTGGGCATCGGAGAAGCCAGCCTTTCGCCTGCCGGTTATTCGATGATGTCCGATTATTTCCCCAAGCAAAAACTGGGAGCCGCGATCAGCGTGTTCTACATGGGCGTGTTCATCGGATCGAGCCTGGCGATGCTGGTGGGCGGAACCACCGTGGATATGCTGGCTCGCACGCCTTTCATCACCGTGCCCGTGCTCGGCACCATGGCTTCCTGGCGGCTGACGTTCGTGATCGTGGGCCTGCCCGGCGTTCTGTTCGCAGCCTTGGCTTGGACCATTCGCGAGCCGATTCGCCGCAATCTGCTGGCATCGGCCGACGGGCGTCCCACGCAACTCAGCTTTGGCGAGGGCTTAGCCCAGATCCGCATGCGGTGGCAATCGGTGGCCGGCATCTCGCTCGCCATGGTGTGCCAGGGGATGATCACCTATGGCCTGCTCGCCTGGATCCCGACGTTTTTCCAGCGGGTGCATCATTGGTCTCCCGGCCAGTCCGGGCGTGCCTTGGCAGCGATCCTGTTGACGTTTGGATGCGGTGGAATGTATGCGGGCGGCCGGTTGAGCGACTATTGGCAAAAGCGCGGCGTGATCGAAGGGCCGCTCAAGGTCGCTGTCATCAGCGCGATCGGCACGCTCCTGCTGATGCCTGTTGCGATGATGGTGCCGAGGCCCGAATGGACGCTGGCGCTGCTCGCACCTGCGCTATTTTTCGATGCACTAGCGATGGGGACAGCCGCCGCGGCGCTCCAGCACATTTTTCCGAATCAAGTCCGCGGTCAGGTCTCGGCGCTGTACCTTTTCTTGTTGAATCTGGGCGGCGGGAGCCTGGGCCCGCTGCTGCCGGGCGTATTTAACGACTATCTATTCCACAATCCCAACATGGTGGGGTATTCGCTCGCGATCACGATCGCCGTTGGCGCCATCGGGATGCTGATCGCGTCCGTTTCCACGTACGGCGCATATCGAACGCACTACAACATGATGAAGGCGGCGTAGGGCAAAATGGGGAAAAATCGGGACAGCAACCGGTGTCCCGTCCGGCAAGGCCCCTGTTACCAGCCATCATTTCGTGCGGGACACCGGTTGCTGTCCCCGTTTTGCCTGCTTTGCCTCTCCGCAGTCGCGCTGGCGCAGGAGACGAACACTCTCCGCGTCAACACCCGGCTGGTCGAAGTGGACGTGGTGGTCCACAGCAAGGGTGAGGCGGTCGCGGACCTGAATCAGGACGATTTTACGGTTCTCGATAACGGCAAACCCCAGAAAATCGCTGCCTTCAACGTTGTCTCGTTCCGAACAGCCCCCGGGAAATCCGTCCTGCTTCCGCCCGGTGTGGTATCGAACCGGTTGAATACGGAGAATCAGGAGCCGGCGGGCACCACCATCGTTTTGTACGACATGTTGAACACCGCCCCGGAGGATCAGTCCTATGGGCGCCAGGCGCTGGTCCGATATCTGGACACGCTGCAAAGAGGGGACCACTTCGCGCTGTACTCCCTGGGAAAGGCTCTGAGCGTGATCCAGGATTTTACGGACGATCCGGACCGCATCCGGCGGGCGGCGAGACGTGCGAGCCCCGAGGCCTCCGCGGACCAGACTGCCGACGACCTGGCCGACGATCTGATAGCGAACGCTCCGGACCTGGGCGACCCCATCGCCAACGCCATGTATGAGAGCTCCGTGAAGGAAATGCAGGATGCCGCCCAGGTGAACCGGGCCGTGATCACTACCAAAGCGCTCGAATTGATCGCCTGGCACCTGCGGGGACTTCCGGGAAGAAAGAAGCTGGTTTGGATTACGTCCAGCTTTGCCGCGCAGACCACGGACATGCGGTCTCATAACGGCCAGCAGACGATCGAACACAAGGAATTCGGCAACGAAATCAACAAGGCTGTGCGCGCTTTGAACGATGCGAATGTGGCCGTCTATCCCATCGATCCCAAACCGATCGACGCGGTAGGTCTTCTAAGACCTGGCATCGATGCGATGAACCTGTTCGCGGGCGGGACGGGCGGGCGAGCGTTCTACGTGATCAACGACATTGCCGGCGCGATCCAGACCGCGGTGGAAGATTCCGAGGTGACCTACGCGCTCGGCTTTTACCCCGGCGATATCAAGCTCGACGGCAGCTACCATTCGCTTTCCGTTAAAGTGGCGCGGAAAGGCGTGGACCTTCGTCATCGCAAGGGCTACTTCGCGACAGATCTGAAGCAGCAGACGGAAAAGCAAACCCAGCAATCGCTCCAGGAGGTTTTCGCGACGCCGCTGGAGGCCACTGGCCTGGGAATGATCGCCCGCGTGGATCCCTATCCGCGCCAGGCCGGGGTGGTCCAGTTGACCATGACCTTCAACCTCCAGGAGCTGCATCTGGAACGGGAAAAGAATACTTGGGTCGCGCTGATCAAGGTAGCAACCTATTTCCCGGCCGGTGCGAAGCCCAACGGTACCGAAGAATCGGTCAAAATCACTCTCACCGAGCAGCGGCTGCGGGAAACGCTCGCTACCGGCTACACCATGCAACGTCTGATGCTCGTGGGAAACCGCCAGGGCGTGATGCGCCTGGCGGTACAGGATCGCGTCACCGGCGCCGCGGGTTCGGTGAAACTGCAACTGGCCGCAGCCAGTGCATTGAATCTGAACAGCGTGAATCCCAAGAACGGACAGTAACTCGCCCGTTTATTTTCAGTAGATAGATATTGCATGGTAATCATGCGGCCATTTGCGTGCTTAAAATGGTCGCCGTCCGGAACTTTTCGGGCGTTGTTCCGTCTGTGTATCAACAAGTACGCTGGGTTGGGCGTCTTTCAAGGAGACGCCAAAAGGTGAACCTTTGAGCACAGTGTGGCAGGACCTCCTCTACGGTTTCCGGATGCTGCTCAAGAAACCGGGATTCACGATCGTCGCGGCATTGTCGCTGGGGTTGGGCATCGGAGCCAACGCGACCATTTTCAGTATCATCAGTGCCACCCTGTTGAGCGATCTCCCTTATCCGGATGCGAATCGCTTGATGGTCCTGTGGACTGTGCCGCTGAACCGTCCAGGCACTTTTCGCAGTAACGCGACGGCCAGGAACTACCGGGCTTGGAAGGATCAAAGCCAGTCGTTTCAATCGGTGGGCGGACTGTACAGCTTCCCCAGTAACCTGGGCGCGGAACGCGATGGATCTCCCGCCGAGCGGCTGGACGGCGAACATTTCAGCGCCTCGATGTGGGACGTTCTGGGCGTACAGCCTTGGAAGGGCCGTGTTTTCACTAAGGACGAGGATCAGGACGGGAATCCAGCTCCCGTGATGATCCTGAGCTACCCCTTCTGGCAGCGGCGATTCGCGGGGGATCCGAATATTCTAGGGCGGAAAGTTCTGCTCGATAACCAGGAAACCACCATTATCGGCGTGATGCCGAAAGGCTTCGACTACGCCAACAGCACCACCGACTTCTGGGCGCCGCTGGGAATCACGCCGCAGCAAATGAGCAGCACCGCCAGCTTCCTTTTGGTCGCGGGCCGGCTGAAACCCGGCGTTTCCATGCAGGCAGCCCAAGCCGAGATGGATTCGATCGCCCACGGGCTGGTTTCGGTGTACGCCTACAACAAGGACATGGGGATTCTACTGGAATCCATGCAGGGAGCGTTTTATCAGGAACTCAAACAACCGCTGACCGTCCTGCAAGGCGCGGTGGGATTCGTGTTGCTGATCGCCTGTGCCAATGTGGCGGGATTACTGTTGGCGCGAGCCGCCTCGCGGCGTACCGAAATGGCCGTACGATCTTCGCTCGGCGCGGGCCGGGGCCGGATTGTCCGCCAGCTTCTTACCGAAAGTGTTCTCCTGGCGATTTTCGGCGGCGTGCTGGGCGGAATTTTCGCCTGGGGCGGGCTAAAGGCGATCATCGCCAGCCTCCCGGCCGGTTCCCTCCCGGATGTGACCGTGAGCGGCCGCGTACTGGGATTTACAGCGCTGGTTTCGATCGCAACCGGGCTGTTCTTTGGTCTGGTTCCGGCGCTGCAAACCTCGAAAATCGACCTGTCGGCGGCGCTCAAGGAGTCCACGCGCAGCGGCTCCGAGGGAATGGCCCGGCAACGGCTGCGCGGCGCGCTGGTGACCGCGCAGATCGGCCTGGCGCTGGTTCTGCTGATTGGCGCCGGGCTGATGATGAACAGTTTTCTGCGCATCGAGCGCAACGACCTGGGCGGCGATCCCAAGGGTCTGCTCACCTTCGATTTTCGTTTCCCTCAGAGCCAGTTGATGAAACCCGTGGGCCAGCAATATCGCGGCGTGGGGCTGTGGGACATCAGCCCCAACGTGGCGCTCACCTACGACCGCTTGTTTGAACGCATGCGGGGGCTGCCGGGAGTGATTTCCGCCGCCGGCGCCAGCCGTCCGCCGTTCGGCGGCGCCATGGGGATGCAGTTCAAGATTGAGGGGCGTCCCGCGCCTGACCCTGGTCCGCAGGGCAGTAGACTGAATGCCGCCTACATGCCGATCACACCGAACTACTTTTCCACGGTGAGAATTCCCGTGCTGCAGGGCCGGGACTTCTCTGCGTCCGACACGGCATCCGCCCCGCTGGTGGTGATCATCAGCAAAGCCATGGCGCAACGCTGGTGGGCCAACGAAAATCCGATCGGGCAGCGTATTACCTTCGACTTCGTTCCGGACGAACAACCTCGCGAGATCGTAGGTGTGGTCGGCGACGTGCGTCTGAACCAGACGCAAACCCAGCCCGGACCCATCGTGTACCTCCCTCATGTACAACAGTCGCAACGCTGGCTGGGTCCTTCGTGGAACTATCGCTCGGCGATGTTCTATATCCTCCGGACCAGCGGCAATCCGACCGGCATCGCGGCTGCCGTCCGCAGCGCCGTGGCGGAAATAGATCCGAGCAAGCCCGTCGGAAACCTCCAAACCGTGGAGCAGAACCTGCGGGACCAGGTCAGCGGGCAGCGTGTGTACATGCTCCTGCTGACCGTGTTCGGGGCCATCGCCGCCGTGCTCGCGGCCGTGGGAATTTACGGGGTGATGGCGTATGCCGTGACGCAGCGCACGCGCGAGATCGGGATTCGCATGGCGCTGGGCGCGACTTCCTCGAGTGTCATGACCCTGGTCGTGAAGCAAGCCTTGATCCTGGTATTCATCGGCCTGATTCTGGGGATCGGCGGCGCGTTCGGGCTGACCCGTTTTATCGCCAACGAGCTGTATGGAGTGAAAGCCACCGATCCGGCCACGTTCATCGAGGTTTCTCTGGGACTGGTGGTGGTGGCGGTGCTCGCCAGCCTGATTCCGACGCGCCGGGCCGTTTCCGTGGACCCGACCGTAGCCTTACGTCACGAATAGGGAGCAAATCATGACCAGTCTGTGGCAGGACGTCGTGTACGGCTTCCGAACGATGTGGAAGAAGCCCGGATTCACCGCAGTCGCGGCGGTGTCCTTGGCGCTCGGCATCGGAGCCAACACGGTTGTCTTCAGCCTGATCAACGGGCTCTTGCTGCGGCCGCTCGATTTCCCCGACTCAAACCGGCTGGTTTGGGTCTGGTCCGTTCCGCTGAAAGAGCGCACACAGCAGGGCGGCACGCTCGCACCCAACTTCTTCGCTCTGCGCGACGGGAATCAATCCTTCAGCACCGTGGGCGCGTATTGGGGCCAGGTGACCGCGAACCTCGGGGCCGGGGAAGACGGCACACCGGGAGAGAAGATCTTCGGCCAGCATTTTACGCCCGGAGTGTTCGATGCACTGGGAGTCCGGCCGGAGCTGGGCCGCACCTTCGCGGCGGATGAGGATCAGGTGGATAACGCCGCCCGGGTGGTGGTCATCAGTCATGACTTCTGGCAGCGCCGCTTCCATGGCGCTTCCGATGTCCTGGGCAAGATCCTGCGCATGGACGGCGAGCCTTACACGGTGATCGGAGTGATGCCGGCCAGCTTTCGCTTCTTCGGTGACGATATCGCTTTCTGGAAACCGGTTCCCATGAATACCACCATGGTTCAAAGCACCGGGTTTACGATGGCGGTGATCGGCCGCCTGAAGCCGGGAATCGCCATCCAGCAGGCTCAGTCGGAAATGGATGCGCAAGCCCTGCAACTGGCGTCAGCGGACCCCGGCCGCAACAAAGATACCGGCCGCCGTGTCGAACTGCTTCAGGAGGGAGCCTACGGCTCGCTGCGCCAGCCATTGTTGATCCTGCAAGGAGCAGTGGCCTTCGTATTGCTGATCGGCTGCGCCAATGTAGCCGGGCTGCTGTTGGCACGAGCGGCGTCGCGGCGCACCGAGATCGCCGTGCGAACCGCCATCGGCGCGGGCCGGGGACGGATTGTCCGCCAGTTGATCACCGAGAGTTTGCCTCTGTCTCTGCTGGGCGGACTGCTCGGCATCGCGCTCGCGTGGGGCGGTCTGCGGCTGTTTGTCGCCTCTGCTCCACAGGGATTTCTGCCGCTCAATAATTTCGGGCTGGACGCCAGTGTACTGGGCGTGACGGCCCTAGTCGCCGTGGTGACCACGCTAGTCTTCGGGATCGTGCCGGCGATGCAAGCCTCGAAGATCGAGCTGTCGAATTCGCTCAAAGAATCGACGCGGGGCGGCAGCGAAGCGGCCGCGCGCCAGCACGTCCGCAGCGGCCTGGTGGTTCTGCAGATCGCCCTCGCACTGATCTTATTGGTCGGGGCTGGTCTGATGATCAACAGCTTCATCCGGGTGCAGAACAATCAACTGGGCATCGATCCCCAAGGCCTGCTGACCTTTGATGTGCGTTTCTCGCAGAATGACACCATCAAGCCCTACGGGCGATACCGGAACGGCGGCCTGTGGGACGTGAATCCGGCCACCACGCTCACCTTCCAGCGCGTTTTCGAGCGAATGCAATCCATGCCCGGAGTGGTGTCCGCCGCGGCTGCCGGCGAGCCTCCTGTAAACGGCGCGCTACAAATGGGTTTCTTGATCGACGGCCAGCCCGCTCCGCCATCCGGCCAAGGGCAGCAAGGCCAGAACGCGTCCTACATGGCGATCACGCCGAATTATTTCGCCACGCTGCGCGTTCCTATCGTGCAAGGCCGCGACTTCAACGATCGCGACACGACTGTGGGAACGCCGGTGATCATCATCAATCAGGCCATGGCCAAGAAATACTGGCCCACCGGGAATCCTTTGGGTCATTACGTGAGCGTCGATTACGTTCCCGACGAGCCGATGCGCCAGATCGTCGGCATCGTGGGCGATGTTCGGCTGAACCGCACGCAGAGGCAGGCACAGCCGATGATGTATGTTCCGCACCAGCAGCAGACCCCGCGATGGATGGGCGGGGGATGGGCGGAGCGCTCGGGGATGTACTTCATTCTGAGAACGTCGGGCAATCCGAAGGCGCTGATTCCGGCGATGCGCAGCGCTCTGGCCGAAGTGGAACCCGACAAGCCGCCGGGAAATATCCGGACGGAAGTCGAGTACCTCGACCGGCAGGTCCAATACGACCGGATGTACGTGCTTTTGTTGGGCATTTTCGGAGCCGTGGCGACGGTGCTCGCGGCGATCGGGATCTATGGCGTGATGGCATATGCGGTCGCCGAGCGCACCCGCGAGATCGGCATTCGAATGGCTTTGGGCGCGAGCACCGGGAGCGTGCTCAAGCTGGTGCTACGGAGGGCGCTGATTCTGGTCGGCATCGGCTTGATTCTGGGCCTGGGCGGCGCTCTCGCCCTCACGCGGGTGATTTCGTCGGCGTTGTGGGAAGTGAAAGCCACCGACCCGCTGACTTATGCCAGTGTTTCGCTGCTGCTGGTGTTGGTTGCGTTATGTGCGTGCCTGATCCCCACTCAGCGGGCGGTTTCGGTGGACCCGACCGTGGCGTTGCGCTACGAATAGAAGCCGCTTGCTGGCGCGCGCGGTTCGGTGCTGGGGAGAGAAGCGCAAGATTCGGATGGCGCGATCCCGTGGACGGCCTTACGCTAGAAGTATGAGCAGTACAGCAATCCGTCAGGCGGCCGAATACATTCAGGCGAACTGGCAGCGTGAGTTGCCACTCAGCCTGCTTAGTAAAGAAACGGGACTGAGTCCCTTCCATTTTCAGCGGTCGTTCAAATCCCTGGTCGGTGTGACCCCGCGGCAATTCCAGGAAGCCTGCCGGCTGCGGGCCTTGAAGCAGGAGTTGCGCGCGGGCGATGACGTTTTGCAGGCCATCTTCGCGGCGGGGTTCGGGTCTCCCAGCCGGGTTTACGAACGTGTGGAGACGCGCCTGGGCATGACGCCTTCGGAATATCGCGCGGGCGGGGCGCACATCGGGATTACGCATGCGACCATTCGCACGCGGCTCGGATTGCTCACCATCGGAGCGACGGATCGTGGCTTGTGCTTCGTCGAGTTCGGGGCATCGGAAGACGAGCTGATCGGGGCCCTGCGGCGCGAGTATCCGTCGGCTCAACTGTCAGCCGTGCGCAGGCCGTGGCCGGAAGCGCTTCGGGAGTGGGTTCGCGCGCTTGAGCTGCATCTGGAAGGGGCACAGCTTACACTCGATCTGCCGCTGGACATTCGCGCTACAGCGTTTCAGATGCGGGTCTGGCGATATCTGCAGTCCATCCCTTACGGAGAGACCAGATCTTACCGGAGTGTCGCGGAAGGAATCGGCCAGCCGACGGCTGCGCGCGCCGTCGCGACGGCCTGCGCCCGGAACCGGGTGGCGCTGGTGATCCCCTGCCATCGCGTGATCCGAGGCACGGGCGAACTGGGCGGGTACCGCTGGGGATTGAAGCGGAAGCGCGCACTGCTTGAACTTGAATTGGCGCGAACTATTTAGAGCGCTTCAGCTCCGACACGGACCCTTCGACCTGGAAGATAGAAGAGCGGCCGCCCTGGAACACTCGCCGGAGCCCTGCATGGGACTCGACGGCGCTACGAGCGTCGTCGGCGGCGTCGGGGATGAGAGCGCCGTAGTCGGATTCGTGCATGTAGATGTAGTCGAGACGGTTCTCCGAGGCGAAAGCGGAGATTCCTTGAAATGGCGCGAGCATGCGCGCCTGATCGTGGTGATACCAATCGATCGGCATGATGCCGATGCTGGCTGTGCGCCTGCCAGTGTAGAGGTAGACCGCGGGATTCAGCGCCATCACGTTGAGAGTCGGATCCACATGCTGGCCGATCCAGCGGTACGCCTCTATACGCTCTTGCAGGATGCTTTCGTTGGTACGGGAGATTTCCGGCAGCTCGCGGAAGGTCATGTAAACCTGCGTCCAGAGCCCAATCAGCCCTGCGGCGGCAGCCAAACCTCCGATGATCCACGCGGCTACGCGCTGGCTGCGATCAGGGTGAGTTAACGTTCGCCGGATCATCTGAGCCAGGTGTTGGCCTTCCCAGAGCAATCCAGCTGCGAAGAGCGGGACCAGCGGATACATCAGCCGCAGATTGGGAGGGAAATGCCAGACCAGCAGTTCGACCACGCTGATTGCGGCGAACGCCAAATACGGTTGCAGGGCGGGGTCGCGCCGGCGGCAAAACAGCCGCCAGATGATGGCCACTGCGACCGTGTCTCGCACCATTAGCATGAAGAATGAGCCTGATTCGAGCGGAAAGACCAGAGCTCCCATCTCATACAGCATTTGCGCGAAGTTGGTCCATACCACCCTGCTCAGATCGCTCCAGTGAACGTTTGCCAACTGAAATCCGAGATAGTTGGTGTTGTAGAGACTGACGAAATTCGTGGACGATGGCTGGTGAATCCGCGCCCACGCCATCCATCCCACAACCATCGGGACCATACCCAAGAAGAACGCCAGCGCCTCGCGGCGTTTCTTCCAGATCAGGAAAACCAGGGGCCCCGAGACGATCGCCACAACGCCTGCGCTGCGAGCAAGGTATCCCATGCCCGCGAGTGCTCCGGCGAAGGCGGCCCACCTCAGTCCATCGACCCGCTGCCGCGCTTTGTCGACGGCGATCAGGGATCCTAGCAGAAACGCCGCGTACAAAGTTTCTGTGAAGATGCCCGCGGCGAACATCACGGTGTAGGGCTGTATCGCGAGCACGGCCACTGCAAGCCATCGGTATGAATCAGAGAATCCCACGCGCCGGAACCACACCGCGCACAGCCACAGGAACGGCGGGATCATGGCCCACTGAATCATTGTGGCGATCGCGAGGTTTTCGGGAAACCTGGGTTGAACGAACCACGCCATGGACAGAAGCCAGGGCAGCAGCGGCGGATACTTGGTCTCGAACGGCGTTTGCGGCAAACTCGAGATGCGATAACCCTCGCCATCGGCCAGCGACTTGGAAGCGATGTAGTAAATCGCGTCGTCGTGCGCCTGCCCGAACTGGGGCATGTGCCGGTTCTGCCAGGCGAACCACGCCGATGGGACCAGCAGCAAGGTGAACAGGAGCGCAATGGCTATGGTTTTCGCCATGATTATCGGGCCGCAGAGTTATCTGGGGACTCGATTTCCAGAACAGTGAATCCGTCCGCGGAGTAGATCGTCTTGTGCCTGGGGTTGTCGACCAACAGGTGAAGAATCTGCTGGCGGTCTTCCGGTTCGAACTCAGTCTCGTAGTCGCCCGGGCTGATCAGGATGTGGGTGATGCCGAAGTCGCGCGTCACTTCGTCCAGGTGCGTGAAGTTTGCCAACATGCCGGCGTGGTCGTTGGTATAAAACGCGACGCTATTGGGTACCGGGCGGACGCTCTTGCGTCCCGTGCAGAGGTAGACCAGCGTGTCGTCGGATGCCAGCACCACCGCGGAGGACGGTAGCGACGTGCGGCACCAGCGAAAGACTTCGCGGCTGCGGGTGGTCAACTCGCGGCCCTGCTGCAGCAGGGCAGGAATCTGGCGCGCGATGAAGATAGTGTTTTGACGGATCCCGTACAGGCATCCGGCGAAAATCGCGATCAGGATCACATACGCAGCCGCGCGATTTCCGAAGTCTTTTCCCTGGAGCGATCGCCGGATTAGCTGAGCCAGAACTTCACCTTCGAGATACAGCCCGATCGCCAGCAGCGGAAGCATCGGCAGCATCAGCCGCACGCTGGGGCTGAAGTTCCACACGGAAAGCGTGAGCGCTAGCAGCAAACAGAACACTGGGTATTCGATCAGGCCCGTCCGTTTTACGATGCGGACGGCTCCGGTGACCATGGCGGCGACGACGAGTATGCACAAGAAGCGGCCCGGCATCGAGTCCGGCAAATTGTGAACCAACACGCTTCCCGCGGCAGCCATTATCGAAACGAGATTGTGCGGGATGATGTCGGGCAGCGCGCGGAGCCCGCCATTCTTCAAAAACGCTCCGATGTAGTCGGTGTAGTACCAGAGAATTGGTTGATCGGACGCCACGCGATGGGAATTCGCCCACAGCGTCCAGCCGGCGATGGCGGGAAGCACGGGTGCGAGGAAAATACCTACGGATCGCCAGTCACGGTTTCGCAAGCCGCCGATGAGAACTGCCGGCACAATCAGAAAACCAGCCGTTTTCGTCAAACAGGCCGCGGCGGCTATTAGGCCCGCGGCAAAAAACAACCGACGATTCAAGAGCACGAACGTTGCAGCAACCAGCGTGGCGAACAGGTAATCCGAAAACGGCACCGTCGCCCAGTAGATGATCCACGGGCTCAGTGCCAGAAATGCGCACAGCGCGGCGGACACCAACGGCGAGAATCCAAAGGAACGAAAGAGGAGTCCGGATATTGCGATGAATGCCACGAGCACCAGAGCCTGATAGATCGAGACCAGTGTCAGATTGCCCGGGAAGTCTCCGTCGATCGACCAGATCGCCGCAAGCACCAGCGCATGCAGGGGCTGATACTTGGTCTGAAACGGCTCACCGGGGAGACTCGAAATCCGGTAGCCCCGATGCTCGCTGATGGATTTCGCGCCGATGAGAAACAGGCCGTCATCCTGATAGGTTCCGAACTGGGGAATGTCGCGGTTGGAGGCGAGCACCCATAGCCCGGGGATCAGCGCCAAGGCGACGATGGCCACTGCAAACGTTTTGACCATGGGTTGGGGAATCCCCATAATCTACAATTCGACAGAAAAGTCCTTTAGGATTAGTTGTTTTTAGGCTGCTGCTGAAAAGGGGGACAGGCTACTCTGTCCCCTCCAGAAAGTCCTGACTGCCTGACAAAGTGGGAGTGGACAGAGCAGCCTGTCCCCTTTTTCAGCGCACGCGCTGGCTATACGTTAATACGCCGGCCGGCGTCGATCTTTAGATACAGCGCCGCGGCGATCAGGCACAGGCCGGCGGTCATCAGAAAGGGCACGTTCCAGCCGAACATCGCCGCGGTATTCGTAACTACGGCCGCCGAGATGGCGCCTCCGACATTGCCGAACATGTTCATGAACGCGGAAACGGAACCGGCGAAATCGCCGCCGATATCGAGCGTGACCGCCCAGGAAACGCCCACGGTCCACTCCAGTCCGAAAAAGGCCACGCAGTAACAGGCCACCGAAACTTTGGGGTCGTGCGCAAGCACGGCCGGGACGGTTGCCGCCGCCGATAGCAAAAAACCCGCGATGGCTACCCAGCGCCGCGCCAGGTTCACGTTGCCCGTGTGGCGCAGAACGAGATCGGAGAACCATCCACCCGCCAGATCGCCGATGGTTCCAGCGAGCAAGGGAAGGCTTGCATAGAATCCCATTTGCGCCAGCGTCATGCCCTTCGATTGCTGCAGGTACGTCGGAAACCAGTCGTTGTAGACGTTCAGGTTGTAGTTGTAGAAAAAGTACATTACCGCGAGCACCCACAGATTTCCATGGGAGAGAATCTTTTGCCACGGCACCGGCCCGCTGGCTTTCGGTTTCCTGCCCGCGCTGATGAGCTCGCGTTCGGCCTGGTTGACGCCTGAATGTTCCTCCGGAGTATCGCGATAGTAATAGAACCAGACTGCGGCCCAAATGATGCCCAGTACGCCGAAGGCAATGAAGGCGGCTCGCCAGCCGTATCGCATCGTGATAAATACGACCGGCACCGGCGTGAGCGCGGCGCCCAGCCGCGAACCTGCGTGCGTGACGCCCTGCGCGAATCCCCGTTCGGTCGGCCGCATCCAACGCGCTAGCGACCTAGTGGCAATGGGAAACGCCCCCGCTTCGCCCACGCCGAAGAAAATCTGAACCACGATCATCGAGGTCGCGTTCCAGGCTTGCGTGATGAGTGCGGTAAAGGCGCTCCACCAGATCACGATGAGAGACAGCGCGCGGCGGGCGCCGATGGTATCGCCCAGCCAGCCTCCGGGAAGCTGAAACAGCGCGTAGGCCATGCGAAACGCGAAGGTCACCGAACCCATGGCGGTCAGCGAAATCCCCAGCTCCTTCATGATCACCGGCCGCGTTGTCGCCAGGATCTGGCGATCCATGTAGGTGATCATGTAGGCTGCAACGGTCAGCCCCAGCACAACGTAGCGTGCATGCGTAGGACGAGAACCTTGGATAGTCACGGGTTGGGCCATTCTACTTCATTAGCCCGCGAATCAGCACGGCCGGGTGCTTCGCCACGGCTCCGCTGAGATCCGCGACCTGGTGGCGGCAGGACGTGCCCGGCGCGGCCAGCACGTCCCCGGGTTTCATCGATTTCACCGCGGGGAGAAGCTTGCGGTTCGCGATCGCGACAGAAACATCGTAATGCTCGCGCGTGTATCCGAACGAGCCTGCCATGCCGCAGCAGCCCGCGTCGAGATTGACAACCGTCGCACCAGGGATCCTCGCTAGAAGGGATTTCGAGGCATCCAGCAGGCCCATCGATTTCTGGTGACAGTGTCCGTGGAGCAAGACTCGTTGTGGTCCGGCTTGCAGCTTAAGATCGAGCCCGGCTGCAAATTCTTCGAACAGCATGCACGAGGCGGCGACCGTACGGGCTCGGGCCTGCTGCTCGCCGCGCAGCAGCGACGGAACGTCTTCTTTCACCGAGGAGAGGCAACTCGGCTCCAGGAAGAGCACTTTTCCACCTCGGTTGGCAATGGGCCACAAGCCTTCGACGATTTTCACAGCTTGCGCCCGAGCCCCTTCGAGCAGTCCCTGCGAGATGAGCGGCCGCCCGCAGCATCCGGGGCGAACGACGTCCACCGAGCAGCCGCCGCGCTCGAGGACTTCCACGGCTGCGACGCCGATTTCGGGATCGTAGTGATTGGTGAAGGTGTCGTTGAAAAGAGTTACTGGGTGCGGGGCTGAAGCGGCGTTGGTACGTCCTGCGCGCCATCGCGCAAAAGTCTGGCGCTTCCAGGCAGGCAGTTCGCGGCGCGGGTCGATTCCAATCATGCCCGAGACCGCGCGCGCGGCCCAGTTGGACACGGGAGCGAAGCGCGAACCCCAAACGGACGCATCCGCGATTCCACCCAAAGCTCGCGCCTTTAGGGACGTCCCATGCCGGGTCCAATAATCCGCAAGAAATTCGCTCTTGAAGCGCGCCACGTCCACTCCGACGGGGCACTCGGCTTTGCAGGCGCGGCACTCCAGGCATAGGTCGAGAACATCGTAAACGCCTTGATCGCCGAGGCCGGATTCGCCGAGCCTTCCTGTCATCGCAAGACGAAGCGTGTTCGCGCGGCCGCGCGTCGAATCTTTCTCCTCGCGGGTCGCCATGTAGGATGGGCACATGGTGCCCGAAAGCTTCTTTCGGCACGCTCCGACGCCGCTGCACATTTCGACCGCCCCGCCGAAGCCGCCGAAGTCCGAATAGTCGAACCATGTTGATACGTTCGGTGTACGGTACCCTACACCGAACCGAAGATTGGAGGTGAGTGGCGGCGAGTCGACAATCTTGCCGGGGTTGAATATCCCATACGGGTCGAAAGTCCGCTTGATCTCACGGAACGCTTCGTACAGCGTGTCGCCGAACATCTGGCGCATGAACGGGCCGCGGACCAGGCCGTCGCCATGCTCGCCCGAAAGTGCCCCGCCGAATTCGAGCACCAGATTCGCCACCGCCTTGGCCAGGCTTTCGAATTTGGCGACGCCCTCTTCGGTCTTCATGTTGACGACGGGACGTACGTGCAAACATCCTACCGAAGCATGTGCGTACACACCCGCGGTGGTTCCGTGATCGTGCACGATTTCCAAGAACCGGCCGATGTACTCGCTCAGCTTTTCGGGTGCGACGGCCGTGTCTTCGACGAAGGAAATCGACTTGGCATCTTCCTTCATCGCCATCGAAAGTCCCAAAGCGGCTTCGCGCAGACTCCAGATACGCGACTGCGTGACGGGATCTGTATCACAGAAATAACGATAGCCGAGCTTGCGCGCGCGCAGGTCTTCTTCCAGTGCGGCGAGCCGCGGTGGCAAATCTTCTGTCTTGTCGCCGTAAAATTCGACACACAGAGTGGCCGCTGGATCGCCCTCAATGAAGGATTTCCGGATGCGGTCGAGGTTCGCGTTCTGGCGGGTGTTATCGAGAATCGACTTATCCATCACCTCGACTGCCGACGGCCCATGGCGCACAATTACCGGCGCGGCCGACAGCGCTTCGAGAAGATCGGCGAACTCGATCACCATTACGGCTTTGGCCTTCGGCAGCTGGACCAGGCGGAGCTTGGCTTCGAGCACCACACCCAGCGTGCCCTCCGAACCGACCATCATTTTGGCCAAATTCACCGGCGCCGCAGCGTCCACGAACTCATTGAGGTTGTATCCGCCGACACGCCGCAGAACCTTGGGATAGCGGCGGTCGATTTCCGTGGCGTGCTCGGCCGCCAGACGCAGGACGGTCTGGTAGCAGCGAGCTTCCATCGAGTCCCCTCTGGGGACTTGATCGCGCGGGATCTCGCGAAACTCGACGATGCTTCCGTCGGCGAGCACGACCGTCTGCTCCAGCACGTGGTCGATGGTCTTGCCGTACAGGACGCTGCGAGCGCCGGCAGAGTTGTTCGCCATCATGCCGCCGATGGTCGCGCGGCTGGCGGTCGAAATATCCGGCGCGAAACGGAGGCCAAGCGGAGCAAGCTCCGCATTCAGCTCATCGAGGACCACGCCCGGTTCGACGCGCGCCCAACGCTCCTCCGCGTTCACTTCGAGGACGCGATTGAAATACTTCGAGGTATCGACTTGCAGCCCCTCGCCGATCGCCTGCCCGGCCTGTGACGTGCCGCCGCCGCGCATGGTCAGGGGGCAGCGTAGGCGCTGGCAGATCTGGACGATGCGGATTACGTCTTCGCGGCTCTTGGGAATCGCCACGCCCAGCGGCCGGATCAGGTAGACGCTGGCGTCGGTGGAATACAAGGCGCGGCTGATCGTGTCGAAGCGGACTTCTCCCTGGATCTCGCGCTCGAGCTCCTTCTGAAGAGCCGCAGTATCGACAGCGGGCTCTGACGGGGCCCCCACCTGCACAAGTTTCAACGAACCGAGAATAGCATTTTGCATAATGGGCTGGTGCTCACCAAGCAGCAGCTACCGACTCCCGCGCTCCTTCTGGACCTGGACAAGTTCGAGGCCAACCTCGCGCGCATGACCGCCCGCGTCAAACAATCCGGTAAAGCGTTGCGGCCGCACGCGAAAGCTCACAAGTGCGTAGAGATCGCCAAGCGCCAAATCGCCGCGGGAGCGATTGGCGTGTGCGTTGCCACAGTCGCCGAAGCCGAGCTGATGGCCGCCGCCGGGATTCCGGGATTGCTGCTGACCTCGCCTGTCGCCGATGCGCTGAAGATGGCCCGCATCGCAAGAACAGGCGCCATGGTGGTGGTCGACCATCTCCAACAGGTCGCGTGGTACGACGAGGTTGCCGGCGCGGCCCAAAAGAAGCTGGACGTCCTGGTCGATCTGGATGTCGGCGATCATCGCACCGGGGCTCGCTCGCCTGAAGACGCCGCGGAAATCGCCGAGGCCGTGGATCAGGCGGCCCATCTGGAACTGCGTGGTATTCAGGCTTACTCTGTTCTGGGATCGCACGCCGGCGGGTTGGAAGAGCGCAAGCGCGTCTCCCGGGAGTCGTTTCATGTAGCCTCGCGGGCGCTTGGCATCATGCTGCGGCGCGGCCTCTCGACCGAGATCGTCACCGGAGGCAGCACGGGGACCTGGGAGATCGACACGGCGGTACCGGACCTCACCGAGCTTCAGGCCGGATCCTACGTGTTCATGGACCTGGCCTACCGGCGCGAGGGCTTGGATTTCCGGCACGCGCTCACGGTGCTGGCGACCGTCGTCAGCGCGAATCACCCCGGTTTCGTCACGGTGGATGCCGGATTCAAGGCTTTCGCCACCGATCGGGGCTACGGCCCCGAGGGGGTGGATCTGCCTGGATCGAGCTACCGCTGGGGCGGGGACGAGTTCGGTTACGTGGACATGCCGGAGGGATTACCCGAGCTCGGCGCCCGCCTGGAATTTATCCCTCCCCATTGCGATCCCACGGCTAATCTTTACGATAGAATTTATGCTTGCCGCGGCGAGCAGGTGGAAGCCGTATGGCCTGTGAAACGCGCTAGTATTCGAGAGGACTTATGAACACACGAATCACGTGGATCAGCCGGATTTGGGCCGTTGCGGCACTGTTGGCCGCGAATGTAGCGTTCGCTCAAGAGCACTGGGTAGCTACCTGGGCCGCTTCACCGATCGCGACCAACATTCCGGCCGCTCCGGCTAAGCCAATAGCCGCGGGAGCTCCTGCCGCCGCACCGGCGAAACCCGGTCCGGCCCCGCTCCGAAGCTTCAACAACCAGACCATCCGGATGGTGGCGAACACCAGTATCGGCGGACGCAGCGTGCGCGTGGAGCTAGCCAACACATTCGGAGCCGCTCCGCTGAAGATCGGCTCCGCTCACATCGCTCTGCGCGATCACGATTCGGCCATCGTTCCCGCCTCGGACCGCAAGCTGACGTTTAGCGGCCTCGCCTCGGCGACCATCCCCCCGGGCGCGTCCATGATCAGCGATCCGGTGGATCTGGCGGTGCCCGCGCTAGGCGACCTGGTGGTCAGCATCCACATTCCGGGCGATTCCGGCCCGCCCACGCAGCATGCCACGGGACTGCACACGACCTATATCTCGTCGGAGGGTGATTTTACGGGTCTCCCCGATTTCACGCCGGCTCGCACCACCAACTCCTGGTACTTCTTATCCAGCATTCAAGTGCTGGCGCCAGTGGATACGGGACTGATCGTGGCATTCGGAGATTCCATCACCGACGGGGCTACATCCACTAACGACGCCAATGCCGCGTGGCCTAGCGCCCTGGCCAGAAGGTTGCAGGACGCCGGAGTGACGAATCTGGCCGTGGTGAATCAGGGCATCTCCGGCAATCGGGTGTTGGGCGACGGAGCCGGCGTCAGCGTGCTGGCGCGCTTCGAACGGGATGTGCTCACACAGCCGGGAATCAAGTATCTGGTCTTCATGGAAGCCATCAACGATATCGGGGGAGCTTCCCGCGCCGGGGCCACTCCAGTCACGGCGGAAGAAATTATCGCCATTTACAAACAGATGATCGCGCGAGCCCACATGCGCGGCATCAAAGTCATTGGCGCTACCTTGACGCCATACGAAGGCGCGGCGTATTACAGCGAACCTGGGGAGGGAATCCGTACGGCTGTCAATGAATGGATCCGCACCACCGGTATGCTCGACGGCATGGTGGATTTTGACCTGGCTGCACGCGATCCCGAGCATCCCAAGAAGTTTCGTCCCGGATTCAATATCCGCGACAATCTGCATCCCAACGACGCCGGGTACAAGGCGATGGCCGAGTCGATCGATCTGTCGCTGTTCGGGGTGAAGGGCCGCTAACGAGACTTATCCCCCGCCATGACCGGCGGGGCTGGATCGAAACGCGAATACTTTAGAATCGGCGAAATGCGGATTTAGCCCTGCCCGTCAGGGCAGGGGATGCCGACCTAGGAGGCGGTCCAGCCGAGCGTGTTCAGCTCAGCTTCCAGGTAGGCCAGCCCATCCGACAGGGTCTTGCGATAACGCTCATCCCGGCAGTTTTCGAGATCGCGCAAGACGCGCGTGCGGTGGAGCAACAGGGAGTCGCACTTTTTGGCGACGGCTAGCTGTTCAGGTGTGAGCCGGGGCTTGGTATCGCCTTCGCGGGCCCGAGCCGCTGCAATCTGCTCCTGGACCGACTTACTTTCCCAACCACGAGCCACGGTCCTATTTTAGCGTATTTCCACTACTGCTGGGGAACGTACGGGTTCTTTTGCCCGTAGGGCAGGCTGACCATCAGCGCCTCAACCTTGCGGATCTGGCCGTCCTTGATGCGGAACAGCTCGGCGACATCCACGGCAAACGGCCGGGTCGCAGCGGCGCCCATCTCATGGCGAGTCCCGTCGGCGTTCTTGATCCAGGTGATGTCGCCCGGGTGGTTGAACATGAAGAATCCGAACGCCAGTTGCCGCTCTTCATCGATCACGACAAAGCGCCGCGGGTAAATCTTCTGGATGTAGTCGAAGACATGCGTATCGAGCTGCGCCGAGCAGCCTTGCGGTCCGGAGGTCAGGGTCCCGTTCTCGAAGCGGTTGCACTCCTTGTGGAAGGGGGCCACGCCGCCGTTGCCCTGCTCGATCGCTTCGAAGTATGTGTTTGCCGTAGCGATTAACTTGGATCGTGGCAAGCGCTCAGCTACTGGAACGGTCTCCATCAAAACCGGATCGGGCGTGCCGGCGCGCTCCATGTTGTTTGCGGGGCCGGCGCCGCGCAGAACCAGCGTTTCGATCTCGCTGATGCGCCGGTTTTCGACCTTTAACCGGAGTACCAGAGACGCCGGTCGGCCATTCTCGCGAATGGTGCCGAAAAAGCCGACCTGTCCGGCCTGGGGATCGGCGAAGTACAGCTTGTACGTGCCCAGCCCGCTGGCGGTCTTCCATAACGCTTCGCCCGGTTTTAGCAGGACATCGTCCTCGGTGAACCGGACGTCGGGCGTCATTGGCAGACGCGTAGGATCGTGCGCAACCAGAGCTTCGAGATATTGGTTGACGAAGCCTTCCAGGCAGGCGCGATCGCAGGGTCCCTGCGGACCGCCTCGCCCCTGACCGAAAGCCACAGCTGTCGCAAAAGCGATTAGAAAAAGTCTTCGTATCATTTTTTGGTCCTGCGCCAGTCGTCGTTGAAGAAGGGATCGGGCGTACCGTACGGCAGGTTGATCACCAGATTCTCAGCTCTTCGGATCTTGCCGTCCTTCACCCGAAACAATTCCGGAACGGCCAGGAAACCTGGCTGGGTGTTGGCATCGGTCATCTTCAAGGTGCCATGTCCGGGCGATTGCACGCTGAGAATGTCGCCTGGAATCTGAAATGTCGAGAACGAAAACACCAGTTGCCGTTCTTCATCGACGATCGGGAAACGGCGCGGATAGACTACCTGGATGTAGCTGTACATTTTCGAGTTGATTTGCTCGGCGCATCCTAATGTGAAAGGGTTCCAATCAGCGCCCGCTAGGGTCAAGGCCGGATTGTGAGTGATCTTCGTACCGTTCCCGATGCGCTCGCAGTCCGGGTGAAACGCGTCGTTGTCGGCATTGCCGTTTTCGATCGCATCCAGGTACACATTCGCGGCCTTCAGGAGTCCGTTCCTCGAAACACGCTGGTTTTGAGGAACGATTTCCTGAAGCACCGGATCGGGTTCCATCAATTCCATAGCGGCGGCTCCGGTAGGCGCAGGTGGCGGCGCTTTGGCATCACCCCCGCGACCACCACGACCGCCCGGAGGAGGACCACCCGCGGCCCGATAAACGAACGTCTCAATTTCGCTGATCTTGCGGTTTTCGACCTTCAGGCGCAGGGCCAACGCCACCGGCCGTCCATTCTCAAAAACGGTGCCGAGGAAGCCCACCTGCCCACCCTGGGGATCGGTGGCGTAGAGTTTGTAAGTCCCAATATCAGTGGTGACGTTCCACAGGCCGTCGCCCAGCTCCAGAAGCTGATCGTTCTCGCTGAATTTGACCTTCTGGGCGAAGGGGAGGCCGAAGGCGTTGTGCGCGACCAGCGCATCCAGGTATTGATTGATGAACCCTTCGAGGCAGGGCCGATCGCAGGGGCCCGGCGGTGCGGGCGCTCCCCCGCCTC
>Ga0209517_10002252_pt1 | contig 27578 bp, 22 predicted proteins | sample PeaSoiMetSII2010_FD_187695 | JGI IMG/M metagenome (GOLD analysis project Ga0209517, IMG submission 187695) | Peat soil microbial communities from Weissenstadt, Germany - SII-2010 (SPAdes) (version 2) | ecosystem: Environmental > Terrestrial > Soil > Wetlands > Peat | place: Germany...
CTGGTCGAAGATATTGGGAACATCTGGCTAATGTCACCGCAAGCGTTTGCGCGTTGATCGGCATAGCTCGCACTCCACGCGATGTTATAATTCATGGCGCGGCAGGGATAAAGAGAATGATACAAGCCGGGGGAGCGGATGCGCGCGATATCAGCGCACGACTGCGCGCCTGGAGCGGCGGCGACCACGGCGCGCTGGATAGGCTGACGCCCATCGTTTACGACGAGCTCCACCGCTTGGCGCGCTGGTACATGAAGCGCGAGCGTCCCGGCCACAGCCTGCAAACCACCGCCCTGGTCAATGAAGCTTACGTGCGCCTGGTGGATTACAAGCGCATGCAGTGGCAGGATCGGGCACATTTCTTCGCGGTTTCGGCGCAGTTGATGCGGCGCATCCTGGTGGACCATGCGCGGCGCCACAACTTGAAACGGGGAGGCGGAGTGCCGCATGTTTCGCTGGAAGAGGCAGCCTTGGTCGGCGGGGATCGGGAGACCGACTTGGAGGCGCTGGATCACGCCATGAACACGTTGGCGCGGATCGATCCACGCAAAGTACAAGTGGTCGAAATGCGCTTCTTTGGCGGGCTCAGCGTGGAAGAGACTGCCGAGGTGCTCAAGGTATCGGCGGTTACCGTGAAGCGCGACTGGAGGGCGGCCAAACTCTGGCTGTACCGGGAGCTGAGTGGCGAGAGCACCGATGGGCTGCGAACGCTGGACGCCAGTTGAAGCCGTGCTGCATCCACTCGGTGTCGTATTCCTTTTGCTCACGGGCGTGTTCCCTCTTCCCGCGCAGCCGCCGCCGGCTCCTTCCGCCCCGTCGCGTGCCGACATCCTGCGCGGGGAGTACGGACTGTATCGCGCCAACAACGATCTGCTCTTCTACCATCTCGACATCCGCGTCGACCCGGAGAAAAAATTCATCAGCGGGAAGAACACCATCCGCTTCCGGATGCTGAAGGACGGCACGCGGATCCAGCTCGACCTGCACGCCGCGCTCGCGATCGAAAAGATCCTCCTCGGCGACACCGCCCTGCAGTACGAGCGCGAGCTCGGCGCGGTGTTCGTGGACTTCCCGGAAACGCTTATCACGGGCCGCGTCTACACCATCGACTTCTACTACTCGGGGAATCCGGTGGAGACCGGCAGGTTCGGCGGCATTGCCTTCCGCAAAGATCCGTCCGGCCATCCCTGGATCAACACGGCGTGCGAGGGCATTGGCGCCAGCCTCTGGTGGCCCAACAAGGACCAGTGGCGCGACGAGGTCGAAAGCATGCAAATCAGCGTGTCGATACCCGACGGGCTGGTGGACGTCTCCAACGGGAAGTTCATGGGCAAGACCGGTCTGGGCGACGGCTACACGCGCTGGGATTGGCTGGTGCAGTATCCCATCAACAATTACGACGTGTCTCTGAACATCGGCAACTACGAGCACTTCGCCGATCGGCTCGGCGACCTGACGCTCGACTTTTACGCGCTGCCCGAAGACCTGGACAAGGCCAAGAAGCAGTTCGTGCAGGCCAGGGGGATGATCGAGGCGTTTCAGCACTACTTCGGCGAGTATCCCTTCCAGAAGGATGGCTACAAGCTGATTGAAGCGCCCTACTCCGGCATGGAGCACCAGAGCGCGGTCACCTACGGCAACCACTTCGCCAACGGCTACCTGGAGCGCGACTGGACCGGTGTCGGCATCAGCCCGAGGTTCGACTTCATCATCATCCACGAAAGCGCGCACGAGTGGTTCGGCAACAGCATCACCGCCGCGGACGTATCCGATATGTGGATCCACGAAGGGTGGGCCACGTACCTGGAGTCTCTCTACGTGGAGTACATGTGGGGGCACGACGATGCGCTGAAGTATTTGAACGGATACAAGTCGAAAGTCCGGAACACGCAGCCGATCGTCACCCAGCGCGGGGTGAACCGCACGCCGCCGCAGGACCAATACTTCAAGGGCGCGCTGTTTCTCAATACGCTGCGCAGCGTGGTGAACGACGACGCCCGCTGGTGGGCGCTGCTCCACGATTTCTACCAGCACTTCAAGTATCAAAACATCATGACCGAGGATGTGGTTGAGTACTTCAATCAGAAAACGGGAATGAGCCTGACCCCCATCTTCGACGAGTATCTGCGGCATCCCGCGCTGCCGGTTCTGGAGCTGAAGTTCGACGAGGCCGGGGGCGCCGTCTCCTACCGGTGGAAGGCCGATGAGCCGGCGTTCGCGATGCCCGTGCGCGTGGGAACCAAGGACCACTGGGAGATGGTGCGGCCCACCGCCGAATGGAAGACCATGAAGACGCCGCTGAAGAAAGACGAGTTCGAGGTGGCGGCCGATCTCTACTACGTCAACGTGAGCAAAATGTAAGGCCCAGCCGCCGGTGATCGAGCCGCCACAGCCCCGCCGAACGGGCGACCGCGATGGCTCTCCAGTATTCGCCGGCCGCAACCCTTCGGTTGATTTCCACGAACTGCGTTTCGGATACCCGCCCCGCCGGATGATACTGGTCCATCACGTTGACGTAAGTATCGGGTGAGATCTCTTCGGCCAGAAACCGCATGATCGACTCGGTGCCGGCGATCTCACCTGGCATGACCAGATGACGCACCAGCACACCGCGCTTCGCCAGGCCGCGTTCGTCGAGTTTGAGCGCGCCAACCTGCCGGTGCATTTCCCGCATGTTCCGGCGGGCGGCGGCGGGATAGTCGCGGGCCTTCACGTAGAGCAACGAAAGCGCGGGATCCCAGAACTTGAAATCCGGCATGTAGATATCCACCACCCCGTCCAGAAGCTGCAAGCTGTCGAGCGAGTCGTAAGAGGATGTGTTGTACACCAGGGGGAGGCGCAGTCCGCGCTCGACGGCCAGGGGCAACGCTTCCAGGATCTGCGGAACCACGTGTTCCGGAGTAACGAAGTTGATGTTGTGGCAGCCCGTGTTCTGCAGCTCCAGCATCATGGCGGCCAGTCTTTCCGCGCGCACCTCGGGTCCCCGCAGGAACTGGCTGATGTCGAAGTTCTGGCAGAAGACGCAACGCAGGTTGCACATCGAGAAAAAGATGGTTCCGCTGCCGTTCCATCCGCGCAGGCAGTCCTCCTCGCCGAAGTGTGGGAAGTAGCTGCTCACCTCGGCGTAGCGTCCGGTGTGACAGGCCGCGGTCTTGTTGGCCATGCGGTCCACTCCGCAGTCGCGCGGGCAGACGAGGCAATGCGAGAGTCGTTCGAGGGCCTCGTTTGCGCGGCGGTGCAGTTCCCCGGAGCGGTAGAGGGCCATGTAGGCGGGTTCGAACTCCGCGCTACGCAGGATGAATTCGGACTCGGTCCTCTCGGCGGGCATGGCTCGAAACCCAGGCTGGTCCGATTATAGCGCCGTGAGCGCCAGCTACGTGCCTTCTGGCTCCAACCGTCTGAGGAGCTATGATAGTTCCCATACTCCGATGGTTGGGCGGACAATCTCGCACTACCGCGTCGTCTCGGTTCTCGGCCGGGGCGGCATGGGCGTCGTGTATGAGGCCGAGGACACCCGCCTGGGCCGCACCGTCGCGCTGAAATTCCTGCCCGAGAGTTTCTCCCAAGATCGCCTCGCGCTGGAGCGTTTCCGCCGCGAGGCTCGCAGCGCCTCGGCGCTCAACCATCCCCACATCTGCACCATTCACGATATCGATGAATGCGAGGGCGAGCTGTTCCTGGTGATGGAACTGCTGGAGGGCGAGACGCTGCAGAAGCGGCTTCAATCGGGGCCGCTCGCCATCCCGGACCTGGTGGCATTCGGTATTCAGATCGCCGACGCACTCCAGGCCGCTCACGCTAAGAAGATCGTGCACCGCGACCTCAAGCCCGCGAATATCTTCCTCACGGTCCGCCGCGTGGCCAAGATCCTGGATTTCGGCCTCGCGCGCACCGCGGCCGACCTCACGGAAACGGTCGTCGGCCCGACCCAACTAACCGCCACCATCGCCGATCTGACCGCCCCCGGGACCACGGTAGGGACCATCGCCTACATGTCGCCGGAACAGGCGCGCGGTGAGCCGGTGGATGAGCGCACCGACCTGTTTTCGCTGGGCGTGGTGCTATACCAGGCGGCTACCGGAAAGCTGCCGTTCACCGGCGGGAACCAGCTCGCCGCGATGCATGCCATTCTTCACGATGAGCCCAAGCCTCCCCGCGATCTCCGTCCGGACCTGCCGCGTGAGGTGGAGCAGGTCATTCTCCAGGCATTGCAGAAGGACCGGGCGAAGCGATTTCAGTCCGCCGGGGACATGCTCGCGGAGCTGGCCGCCTACCAGGCCAGCCTCACCGCATCGGCTGCGCCCGCCATCGGAATCCTGCGGCGGCAGCTCAAACGCCCGCTGATCGCTGCGTGCCTGGCGCTGGTGCTTTTGTCGATCGCCGCCGGTGCAACGTGGTACCTGCGCCGCAGTGCGCGCGTGCGGTGGGCCAGGGAGCAGGCCACTCCGGAGATTGCGCGTCTTTCGGACCGCGGGGACTTTGCCGCTGCCTACAAGCTGATACGCCAGGCGGAACGGTACATTCCGCGCGATCCGATCCTGGAAAAACTGTATGCGGCCATTTCCTCTCCGGTTTCGATCCGGACCACCCCACCGGGGGCGGATATTTACCTCAAGCTTTACGCCGCGCCCGAAGCGGAATGGGAACCGATCGGCCGCTCGCCGTTGGAAAACTTCCCTCTTCCGATCCTGTACTACCGCGTCCACATCACCAAAGCCGGATATCGGGACATCGAGAGTACGGCCAATCCGGGCGATCCGAATCCGCATTTTACGCTGGACCTGGAAGGCAGCATCCCACCCGACATGGTGCGTATCCCAACCGGCGGCCTCGCGACACAGGGCGGCGTTGCCGTTCCCCTGGGCGCATACCTCATCGACCGTTACGAGTTGACCAATCGGCAATTCAAGGAGTTCGTAGACAAGGGCGGCTATCGGGACCAGAAGTTTTGGAAAGAAGAATTTGTCCGGGACGGGCGCCGCTTTTCCTGGCAGGACGCCATGGCCCTGTTTCGGGATTCCACGGGCCGCCCCGGTCCATCCACCTGGGAACTGGGCGAGTACCGCCAGGGCCAGGATGATTACCCGGTGAATGGCGTCAGTTGGTACGAAGCGGCAGCTTACGCGGAGTTTGCGGGCAAGCAAATTCCGACGGTCTATCATTGGCGAAATGCGACCGACCTGAGAAGCATTTTCTCAGACATTCTGCAAGTCAGCAATTTCGCGGGGAGCGGCCCCGCGCGTGTGGGCAGCTACCAGGGACTCGGCCCGTTTGGAACCTACGACATGGCCGGCAACGTCAAGGAGTGGTGCTGGAATCGTTCCGGCGCTAAGCGTTACATCCTGGGCGGCAGTTGGAACGAGCCCTCGTACACGTTTCACGACCTGGATGCGAAATCGCCATTCGACCGGTCTCCCACCAACGGGTTCCGCTGCGTCCGGTATCTGGAAAAGCCTCCTCCGGACGCACTGCTCGGAGAGTTCGAAAAGTCCGAGCGCGATTACCGCAAGGAGAGGCCGGTTCCCGACCAGGCTTTCCGGATCCTTCAAAGCCTGTATTCCTATGACCGCACGGAGTTGAGGCCGGCGATCGAATCGGTGGACGAGAGTTCTCCATACTGGCGGGAAGAAAAGGTCACCTTCAACGCGGCGTATGGGAAAGAGCGCGTAATCGCCTACCTGTTTCTGCCGAAGAGAGCGACTCCCCCGTATCAGACGGTGGTCTACTTTCCCCCTGCGAACGCCCAGCAACTGGGCTCGCTAAAGAGCGGAGGCATCAAGCTTTGGGATTTCGTCCCCCGAAGCGGCCGCGCGCTCCTCTACCCCATTTACAAGGGGACGTATGAGCGCCGCGGCGACGCAGAACCGGGAGGCCCGAGCGTCTACCGGGACCAGGTCATTGCTCAGGCTAAAGACTTCCGCCGATCGCTCGACTACCTGGAGAGCCGGCCCGATATCGACCGCAGCCGGCTGGGATTCTGTGGTGTGAGCTGGGGGGGGCATGCTCGGTCCAATCATGACCGCTGGGGAGCCGCGAGTCAAAGCCATGGTGCTGCTTGCCGGAGGTCTGCCCCCGGAGAAAAGACTTCCCGAGGTGGACGAAATCAATTTTCTTCCACGCGTCACAGCGCCGGTGTTGATGGTGAATGGCCGCTACGACTTTATCTTTCCCCTCGATACCGTGCAGGCCCCCATGTTCCGGCTGCTGGGCACACCCGAGAAGGACAAGCGGCACGTGCTGTACGAGACAGGTCATGTACCGGACTTGCAGGCAATGATCAAGGAGACGCTGGACTGGTTCGACCGCTACCTGGGGCCGGTGGCACTGAGCGCGCGGTGACCCGTGGCCTGGCGGGGCGGACCCCGTGGACCCCCGTGGACCCCACAAAACATTGCGATCTTCCAGCTTGTGGCGTAGAGTAGGTGCAGAACGGAGTTCATATGGCTTTCTGTACGACTTGCGGCGCCAACGTAACGGGCGCCTTCTGCAATCAATGCGGCACGCCCGCCAGGGCGCAAGGGACGCCCGCCGTCCCTCCGGCGGCGCAGCCGGCGCCCGTCGTCGCGCCGGGACCACGAAAAACCAGCCCTATCGTCTGGGTCCTCGTCATCGTTTTAGGACTGTTCGTCCTCGGCTTCATCGGTGTGGTCGGCACCGGATACTTCCTCGTCCACAAAGTCCGGCAGGCGGGACTCGACCCGGCGCTGATCAGCCGCAATCCCGGGCTGGCGATGGCCAAGCTCATCACGGCCGTGAATCCCGATGCGGAAGTGATCAGGACCGACGAAAACGCCGGCACCATCACCGTGCGCGACCGCACCAACGGCAAAGTGATGACCTTCAGTTTCGACGATGTCCGGAATGGCAAGTTCAACATGAAGGTGCAGGGCGACGATGGCAAGACCGCAACCGTGGAAATCGGAGGCGCCGGAGGCAAGTTGCCTTCCTGGGTGCCCAGCTATCCCGGATCGACGGCTCAAGGCACGTTCTCGGTGAGAGGCACATCCGAGGACGGCTCCGGCGAAGGCGGAAACTTCACCTTCACCACTCCGGACGCGCCGTCGAAGGTGATGACGTTCTACCAGGACAAGGCCAACGAACTGGGGATGAAGGCCAATCTCACAACCAACACCCCCGATGGCGGGATGTTGATCGTCGCGGACGAAGGCAGCCAGCGCACCTTGACCGTGGTGGTGGGCAAGGGCTCACCGGACACCACCGTGAACGTAACGTATGCGGTGAAGAAATAATCTAACCGTGGCCCAGGTACATCACCCAGCCTATGCCGAACAGGGCCACCACAAAACAGAAGAAGGTGTAGAGGCCGTATTGCAGCCGGTCGCGGTCCGTGCGTTTGGTGACCACTCCCAGCACTACCGAGGTGAACAGCGAAAACAGCATGGCCGCTTCGAAGTGCGAAAGGTTCATCTTAGGCATCAGTCCTTCCTCCCCGCGGCGATTTCAAAAGCGTCCACCATGGCCAGAATGTTCAGCAGGCCGGCGGTTACCAGGAATTTCGTGCCGTAGTCGTGGACGTGCCCGGCCATGTCCGGTGTGTTGTACCCCAGCCACACGCTGACCAGGTACAGGATGCCGGAGCACACATCGCCGATGAAACCGCCGGTGTTGATGAGGGTGGTGAGCAGGTCGCCGGTTTGCGGCTGGAACATCGCGCCGCGCATCATGAGGCCGCACAGGAACATGCTCGTGACCGAGACCATCAGCAACAGGCCGCGGCCGGTCCGCTTCAGCAGCAGATGGCCTCCGCCGGGGATGAGCCAGCCCAAAGCCACGGCGGGCGCCCAACTGCCGACCGGGGGCATGGGATGTCTCTCTTCTTTTTCCTTCGCCATTTTCTCATGGTAACACCGGGCCCAGGGGGCGCCCCCTGCGCCGCCGGTTCTTACCGGGGCTCCAGAATGTTGCCCCAAATCACCTGGTAGGCTTCCAACTGGTCGTAGAGGTCCTTGCCCGCCCGCACGAAGACGCGCATGTTCAACTTGAGGTTCGCCGCCTCCACCATTTCGCCGTTCTCCACGTAGCGCGTGTCCTTGCGCAGCAGCAGCGACTGCTCGCCGCCTTCGCGCGTGTGCAGCACGATCCGCTCGCCGGTAAGGCGGAATACCACCCCGGAAAACGTGAGGTTGCCGGTGGGCGTAATGCGATCGAGTGCGGGGCGCGCCGCACGCAGACGAGCCGCCGACGAGGGCCGCGCCGGCGGCGGCTCCGGCAGCACATGGATGGTCCGCGCATAACGCAATACCAATCCGGGGACCACGTCGGAAACCACCTCCACCTTCTCACCCGGTTCCAGACGCTTGACGTCGATCATCTGGTCGTCCCGCTCCACGTAGGTCTTGCGGTCGAACTGGTAGCGGTACACCTGGTTGTCGGGCGCGCGAACGCTGAATTCGCCCGACGTGCTCCCGGTGTCGCGCTCCAACAGAACTCCGCGGACCAAGGCTGGTACCGGCGGCGGCGTCTGCGCCATACCAACCGCCAATGGCACCAGCAGCCAAAAAGTGCGCATCTATGGTACACAGTACCACGCCGGGGCAATTGCATCGCTTCACCTCGAATTGCTATCGTGAAGATCTGCGCGCATCAATTCTCGTCGCCGCCCTGAGTGTGCTGGCCGTGTTTACCTGGCAGGCGCTCGTGGTCCATTACAACTATGCCGGTAACTGGACCGGGCTCTACTGCCTCGGTGACCGCTTCCCGCAACCGCCGGGGCTCACGGAGCGGCTCTGGCTCTTCACGAACACGTACGGATACGATGGCCAGTGGTATCACCTGATCGCTCACGACCCGTGGCAGAAGCGGGGTTTCGACCGGTTCATCGATAGCCCGCGCATCCGCTATCACCGGATCCTGCTTCCCGGGCTGGCCCATTTGCTGGCCGCCGGACAGGATCGCTACATCCATGCGGCGTATCTCGCGTTGGTGCTGCTCTCCATCTTTCTGGGATCTTTCTGGATCGGCCGGTATGCCGGCCATCACGGGCTCACTCCCTGGCTGGGGCTGGCCTTCCTGCTGGTGCCCGCGGTGCTGGTGACCATCGACCGCCTCACCGTCGACGCGGTGCTGGCTTGCTTATGCGTAGGCTTCATCCTGTTCCTGGAAACGGACCCCGGATGGCCTCTCTACCTGGTGCTGCTGGCCGCGCCACTCGCCCGCGAGACGGGGTTCGTGCTGGTAGCCGGCTATGTGGCTGCGCTCCTTCTTGAGCGGCAATTCCGGCGCGCCGCGCTGTTCTCCACCGCTGCCTTGCCCGCGGCTGCCTGGTTCTGGCTGGTCTCGATGCGTACCGCGCCCAGCCAACTGGCTTGGATCGGCATGTGGCCGCTGGCCGGTTACGCGCAGCGGATTCTGCATCCGTATTCCTATCCCCTCTCCCCGCCTGTCGCTTTCGTCACCACGCTGCTGGACTATGCGGCATTGGCGGGAATTGGTCTGGCGATCGTGTGGGCGGTGGTCCTGGCGCGCGGAAAGAAGGCCGGCGCGGCAACCATTCCGATTCTCGCCTTCGCGGTGGTAGCGGCATTTCTCAATCTGCGCGAAATCTGGGACGATGCCTACGCATTCGGCCGGGTCCTGACGCCGTTGCTTCTCCTGCTGGCCCTGGCGGCCGTCCCCAAAAGACGATGGACGATGGCGCTGCCGCTATTGCTGGTGACGCCGCGCATCGCATTGCAATTCGCTCCCCAGGCTCTTCACATCGTCCGGGGGATGCTGGGGTAGCGGCATCACCGCACCTGGTCTTCCACTTCCTTCAGCCAATCCGGCCGCTTCAATACCTCGCGAGGCTTGCTGCCGTCGGGCGGTCCGATGATGCCATCGCGCTGCATCATGTCCAGGATGCGCGCCGCGCGGCCGTAGCCTAATCGCAAATGCCGCTGCAAAGTGGAGGTGGACGCCTTGCCCATCTGCAGCACCAGGCGCACCGCCTCCTCGTACATGGGATCCTGGTCGCCGCTCGACACCTCGCCTTCGCCCGCGCCCTCTTCTTCGGCCGGCGGCGCGATCAGGTACGACTGGTCGTACTCCGGAGCGGCCTGCCGCTTCCAGAAGTCCACCACGCGGTTGATTTCGTTTTCCGTCACGAAGGCGCCGTGCACGCGGGTCAGCCGCGACGATCCGGGCGGCAAAAACAGCATGTCGCCCCGGCCCAGCAGGTGTTCCGCGCCCATCACGTCGAGAATGGTGCGCGAGTCCACTCGAGTGGCCACGCGGAAACTGATGCGCGCCGGAAAGTTGGCCTTGATCAACCCGGTGATCACGTCCACGCTGGGCCGCTGCGTGGCCAGCACCAGGTGCATGCCGACGGCGCGCGCCATCTGCGCCAGGCGCGTCACGCTCTCCTCCACGTTCTTGCCTTCCAGCATCATCAGGTCGGCCAGCTCGTCGATCAGGATCAGGACATAGGGCAGCGGTTTCAGGTCTTCCTGGGTCGGCTCCTCCTCGGGGAAGAGATTGCGCGGCTGCTCCTGCAGCATCTGGACCTTCTTGTTGAACTGGTCGATGTTGCGCACGCCATACTCGGCCAGCAGGCGCAGGCGGCGCTCCATTTCGAGCACCGCGTTGCGCAGCGCGTTGGTGGCCTTCTTGGGGTCGATGATGACCGGCGTGAGCAGGTGCGGAATGCCCTCGTACATTCCCAGCTCCACGCGTTTGGGGTCCACCATGATCAGGCGCACATCGTCGGGCGTCGCTTTATAAAGGATGCCCATGATCATGGAATTGATCATGACGCTCTTGCCCGACCCCGTGGACCCGGCGATCAGCAGGTGCGGCATGGATTCCAGGGCCGCCACGCGAATACGGCCGTTGATGTCTTTGCCCAGGGGAATGGTGAGGTGCGAGTGGGATTGCGAGAACTCCTCGCTCTCCAGCATCTGCCGCAGGGCGATCAGCTCGCGCCGCGTATTCGGCACTTCGATCCCCACGGTCGGCTTGCCGGGAATGCGCTCGATCAGGATGGACTCGGCTTGCAGGCCGAGGCACAGGTCCTCGGTGAGGTTGGTAATGCGGCTGTACTTGATGCCGGCTTCGGGCTTGAACTCGAACGTGGTCACCACCGGGCCGGGATTGATCTGCACCACGTTGCCCAGCACACCGAACTCTTCGAACTTGGACTTGATCCGCGCGGCCGTGTCTTTCAGCTCCTGTTCGTCGTACGGATTGCGGCCGGGCACTTCGTTGAGCAGCGCGGTATCGGGGAACTGGAAGACTTTGCGAGAGCTTTCCGCGGGCGGGGGCGGCGCCGCGGGCCGGAACTCGGGCGGCGGTTCGGGATAGGGGATAGGCGCCGGCTCGATATCCTCGATGGGGCAGATGGGGATCTCCTCGATGCTGGCGTACTCGGATTCGGCGGCGGCCGGCTCTTCCTCCCAGGGGGGCGCGCCGGCCGGCAAGGCCGCTGCAGCGGGCGTGCTCGCAGCGCCGGCAGCCTGGCCCTCTTTTCTCCTGCGGCGTTGCAGGGCGCGGGCTTGGGCTCGTTCCAGCGCGCGCCGGTGGATACGTCCCCGCCAGGCTCGCCACGCATCGCGGCGATGGCCAAACCAGGCCACGGAAACGGCTATCCAGCCGGCCAGCTTCGAGACCGTTATCGTGGAAACCAGATATACCGAGATGACTATGCATGTCCCGGTAGCCAGCAGGGCGCCCGCCACGTTCAGCGCATCCACCAGCCAGTTGGCGAGCGCCAGCCCCACCACGCCCCCCACCCGGACGTGGCCGCCATACAAACGCCATGGCAGGAATGAGAGCGCGGTGCACAGACTCAGCAGGAACAGAACCGTGCCCAAGATCTTCACCGCTCCGGCCTGCAATTCTTCCGAGAGGATCCAGTGCCAGGCGAGTGCGAAGCTCGCCAGGGGGAAGAGAAACGCCATCACGCCGAAGGATTGATAGAGGAGGTCGCAGAGGTAGGACCCGAGATAGCCGACCAGGTTGAGGGGACGCGCGTTGGACGCTGTATCCCAGGACGGGTCCTCGACGTGATACGACACCAGGCTGAGCAGAATCACCAGGCCCAGCGAAAGCAGCAGGACACCGGTGAGCTCGTTCAGCCTTTTGTGCTGAGTTGGAGATAGGAGCTTCATCACGCTGGCCGGCGGATGAAAGCCAGAGCAAGCACTATTATGCCAAAAACAATGCGATAGTACACAAAGGCACGAAGGCTGGCGTGACGCAAATATTGCAGAAACCAGGCGATCACGGCGCAGCCGGTCAATGCGCTCACCCCGACCCCCACCAGGAACGGCCCGCCCAGCAGGGCGTGCAGCCCACCGTGTTTGTGGATGTCCCAAAGCGCCTTCACCGCCGCCCCGCCGATGGCCGGCGTGGAAAGCAGGAAAGAAAATCGCGCCGCCGATTCCCGCGTGAGATTGCGGAACAGGCCGGCCGAGATGGTAATGCCGCTCCGCGAGCACCCGGGGACGATCGCCAGCACCTGGGCCAAGCCGATAGCCAGGGCGTCCGCGAGGCTCAGGGAAGCCATGTCTCGCACCATCCTGCCGGCTTTCTCGGCGAACCAGATCACCACCCCGATCGCAATCAGCATGATCCCCATCACCACGGGGGTGCGCCACACGGTCTCGGCCATCTCGTTGAACAACGCCCCGCACACACCGATTGGAATCGTGCCAATGGCCATCAGCCAGAGCAGCATCCGGTTGTGTTTCAGCTCCGGATCATGGCCCGCATCCATACCGAAGCCTTGACCGATGATCTGCACCCAATCCCGAAAGAAGTAGATCAGGACGGCCGCGAGGGTGCCCAGGTGCAGCATGATATCGAAATCCAGCGATTCGGCATTCCAGCCCAGAAGCCAGGACGTGAGGTACAGGTGCGCGGTGCTACTGACGGGCAGAAATTCGGTTAAGCCCTGGACCACCGCCAGGACAATCACCTGCATGATCGGCATAAGTGTTCAGAGTGCAGGATGCGCCCTAGGTTGTCAAGCCCGCATCTCCCCGTGTGCTGAACCGATCCGCAGTGACGGAGCGTTTCAGGGGAGGAATCCTCAGCGTCCCCGAATGCGGCCCGCAGCGCTCCATCTTCAGAATTCTCACGCTCGTGTCGTCGTTATGGAACAGTTCGCCCTGCGCCGCCTGACGGACCAACTCGTCTCTCACCGGCCTGAGCAGTAGGCCGCCTCTTCGACGATCTCCCTAGGAGGCCCCGTTTGACCCAACCTCGGCGCGTACGATACACTCAAGCCCGTGGACAGACGCTTGTTCTTGCACGTCGTCGCGGCATCGCCCCTGCTCGCCGCCCCACCCGACGAACCGGTCTATCACGTCGTTACCCGCTTTCCACCGGCAGCCAGGCCCGGGATGCCGGGACCCTATCCCGGACAGGTCGTTCGCGTCCATTCCGAAAAATCCATCGACGTCCACACCGACAAGGTGGACCGCGCCGTCGTCAAACAGATGCTCTCCAGCGGCATGCGCGCGCTCACCGGCGACGCGCGCGACGAAGACGCATGGGCGCGTTTCATCTCTCCCCAGGATGTAGTGGGCATCAAGGTCAACTGCTCCGGAGCGCCGCGCATCTGTTCGGCCCCGGAAGTGGTCGCCGGCATCGCCGAGAACCTGGTCGCCATCGGAGTCTCCGCCAAACAGATCTACGTCTACGAGCGCTTTGACAACCAACTGCAATCCGTCGGCTACCCCAAGTACCTTCCCCAAGGCGTCACCGTCACCGCTGCCGAGAGCTCGCGCGGCTCCATCCTCGGCTACGACCCGCGCACCTACGTGGAAACCAGCTTCTTCGGCGAAGAGGATACGCGGTCGAACCTGGTGCGCCTGGTCGCCGACACGCTCACCAAGATCGTCAACGTCCCCAACATGAAGGAACACCAGGCGGCCGGCGTCACCGGCTGCCTCAAGAACATCGCCTACGGCGACTTCTCCAACGTGGACCGCTCGCACCGTTTCGAGAAGACCAACACTCGCACCTTCATCGGCACCCTGGCCGCCACCGAGCCGGTGCGCTCGCGCGTGGTCCTCAACATCATGGATGGCCTGCGCGGCGTGTGGCACGCCGGACCCTTCAGCAACAGCGCCCGCTTCCGCTTCTACCCCCAACAGCTCATGTTCGGCACCGACCCCGTGGCCATGGACCACAAGCTCATCGAAATCATCGAAGAGAAGCGCAAGGCCGAAGGTGCCGTCTCCCTCTTCGACCGCTCCCGCGACCACCTCGGCGACAATTCGGACCCCAATCGCAACCGCTACATCCGCGAGCCGGGCCACGTGGAATACGCGTCCACCAAGGGGCTGGGCGTGTTCGACAATGCCAAGATCCAACTCAAGGTGATCGAGCTGTGATGCTACTCCTGCTGGCGGCTTTGCCCGGCCTGTTCTGGGACGGAGGCGCGTCGACCGCCCCGGCCCTGCGCGATGCCGGCATCTCCCACATCGTTGTCCCCGCCGCGCAGTCGGCCTCCTGGAAGGACGTCTCCGGAATCACCGTCGAGGCCGGCGATCTCGAAAGGGCCGTGAAGCTCCTCGCGCCGGCGGTCAATTACCGCATGAACCAGGCATCCGCATCGCGCGAGCCGTGGCTGGTGGCCAACGGCTGGAAGTTCCTGCGCCAGCCGCAAGCGCGTTTCTATTACGACGTGCCAGGCGAGCCGGCGGCGCTGGCCGCCGCGGAGGCCTTCTGTTACGGCGCCAACGCCATGGTCAAAACCGACGCCGCCGGTCTGAAACTCTTGGCCCGCATGCTCGATTTTCTCCGCGGCTTGAGCGCAGAGGATATGCCGCCCGTCGCCGATATCGGGTTCATCGACGACGGCTCCCCCGCCGCCGGTGAGGTCATGAACCTGATGGTCCGCGACAATCTCCTGTTCCGCATCGTCCGCGCGCCCGACCGCGCGCTGAAACTGAACGTGCGGCTCGGCGCCAAAGAATACCCGCTCGAAGACGCCAAGAACCCGAAGGTGATCGCCCAGGCCATCCGCGCCAATCTCACCGATGAAAAGCGCTCGCTGCGCATTTACGGCAGCCCGGTGGTGGTCGCCAGAGTCACGGGATCGGCCGGCCGCCTCCGCGTGCAACTGCTCAACTACGCCGGGGCGGCCCGCAAAGTGAACGGTATCCGCGTGCGCGTCCTCGGAAACTATCCCCAGCACCAGTTGGCGGCCAACGACGCCGCGGGCGTCGAGCTGCTCGACTACGTCGCGGAATCGGACGCCACCGAGTTTACGTTGCCGGAATTGAAAACCTATGCGGTCATCGATCTGTCCCGTTCAGAGCCGCGACCGTAAGGGAGCGGTGCACACTATGGAGCATTCATGAAACCTTTCGCAGCAACCCTCATCGTCCTCGGTATGGCCTCTTATTCATTCGCCCAGAACCGTTTTGACCTGCTCCTCACGGGCGGGCACGTGATCGACGCCAAGAACGGCATCAGCGCGGTGCGCGACGTCGGCATCAAGGACGGCGTCATCGCGGCCGTCGCGGCCCGCCTCGACCCGGCCACCGCCCTGAAAGTGGTCAACGTCTCCGGCCTCTACGTCACCCCCGGCCTGGTCGATATTCACGTCCACGTGTTCGCCGGCACCGGCGAGCGGAATTCCTATGCCGGCGACAACAGCCTCTACCCCGACGGATACACGTTCCGCGTGGGTGTCACCACCGTTGCCGACGCCGGCTGCGCGGGCTGGCGCAACTTCGAGGAGTTCAAGGATCACATCATCGACCGCTCCAAAACCCGCGTCCTCGCGTTCCTCAACATTGTGGGCCACGGCATGCGCGGCGCCCGCTTCGAGAACGATCTCACGGACATGGAAGCCGCGCCGGCCGCGGAGATGGCCAAGAAGTACAAAGGTCTCATCGTCGGCTTCAAGACCGCCCATTACGCCGGTCCGGAATGGACACCTGTCGAGCATGCAGTCGAAGCCGGCAACCTGGCCGGCGGCATTCCCGTGATGGTGGATTTCGGCAACGACCATCCCGAGCGGCCCATCCAGGACCTGCTGACCAAGAAGCTCCGCCCCGGCGATATTTACACGCACTGCTACTCCGGCCTGCGGCACGAGCTCGACGATGCGGGCCATGTGAACCCCGGCATGATCGAGGGCCGCAAGCGCGGCGTGATCTTCGACGTCGGCTTCGGCGGCGGCAGCTTCGCCTGGCGCATCGCCGTCCCCGCCATGCAGCAGGGATTTCTCCCCGATTCCATTTCGACCGACCTGCACATCGGCAGCATGAACTCCGGCATGAAGGACATGCTCAACGTGATGGACAAATTCTTGGCCATGGGCATGAGCCTGGACGACGTGATCGTGCGCTCCACCTGGAACCCGGCCAAGGAGATCCACCATGAGGAGTTGGGCAACCTCTCCGTCGGATCGCCGGCCGATGTTTCGGTGCTCCGCCTCGAGACCGGCAACTTCGGCTTCACCGATATGTACGGCGCCCGCCTGGCTGGCAAACAGCGCCTGGCCTGCGAGTTGACCGTCCACAACGGCAAAGTAGTTTACGATCTGAACGGAATCACCCGTCCGGAGTGGACCACGCTGCCGAAGGACTACCGCCAGACCGGCGACGCTGCCTGGGACGCCATCACCCCCGGCAGGGGCGGCCGCCGAGGCCCGCCCGCGAAGTGAGCGCGGTTGAGATGTGGTCGGGACAGAGTAGAATGGTGATTGGGCGCTACCGGGCCGTAGTAGAGTCGGCGCGGCCGTACTGCCTGGGTCTTGCCATGGATGCCTTACTAGAAACGCTGGATGCCAAACTGCGCGAATGGAAGCCGGAGACGGCTGCAGAAGTGCGTGAGCGCGTCTGGGAAATGATCAGCCTCGCAGATCAGGACGTATTGGATCTGCTGCGTTCGCGTGCGGTCGAGCAGGAAGTTCTGGACACGCTGGATGAGCCCGCATCCCGGTGAGGTCTGGCTGGCTGATCTCGGCCTGGCGGCTAAGACGCGACCCGTAGTGATCGTCTCGCGCCATGATCCCGATCCGCCGCGTGCGCTGATAATCTACGTCCCGCTCACTACTCAAAACAGGCAGAGCCCCTACGAGGTGCCGATTCCGAAAGCTGGCTTTCTCAACGCCAATTCCGTGGCAAATGCGCAGGGAATTGCTTCGATACCGGTAGTTCGCCTGGAACGCCGACTCGGGAAATTGTCGGAGGAGGTTCTCGCAGAAATACGGCGCGCTATATGGTTCGCTCTGGATCTGACTGACCGGTCTTGAACGGCCATATGATTCACGACCGCCCCTTGTAAGACTTCAGGTGATCGGGACAAAGATCGTGGTTCCGAAGGCCTGGCTTCAATGGGGCCGCGCTCAATTGAGCGCGGAAATACGCACATGCATTCCCAATGCACCGACTACCTTTTTGCTTCAATGGGGCCGCGCTCAATTGAGCGCGGAAATGGGCCGCAAGGCATCCAGGGAGTCGCCGGGATCGGGTAGCTTCAATGGGGCCGCGCTCAATTGAGCGCGGAAATCCGGCTGAGAGATGCGGATTCCCAATAATTCGAAATCGCTTCAATGGGGCCGCGCTCAATTGAGCGCGGAAATACCTGATTGTCCAGGGCCGCCCATCCGGTCGCGGCATCTGGCTTCAATGGGGCCGCGCTCAATTGAGCGCGGAAATGTTACCAGGGGCCACAGGCCGATCCCGAGATCGAGCGGCTTCAATGGGGCCGCGCTCAATTGAGCGCGGAAATCTCCTTCCAGCGTTCCGGGCGCGACCCCTCCCTCTGGCTTCAATGGGGCCGCGCTCAATTGAGCGCGGAAATGGTGTACGCGCCGGCGAGTGCTGTCCACGTCTGGTCGGCTTCAATGGGGCCGCGCTCAATTGAGCGCGGAAATCATACGTCCAGGCTCCGGGTCTCGCCGGCATGTTCCGCTTCAATGGGGCCGCGCTCAATTGAGCGCGGAAATGATACACGCCAACGTGGATTGGGAGGTGTTCTGTACGCGCTTCAATGGGGCCGCGCTCAATTGAGCGCGGAAATTACCGCGTACCGAGGCAGTAGCCGCCGCAATGGGATCCGCTTCAATGGGGCCGCGCTCAATTGAGCGCGGAAATCAGGCTTGCCCCCCAGAATTTGCAGGCGCCCTTCTGCGCTTCAATGGGGCCGCGCTCAATTGAGCGCGGAAATATGAGCCTTTAATCAATTACAGGCATCACGCAGACCAGCTTCAATGGGGCCGCGCTCAATTGAGCGCGGAAATGTTCATGGGGGTTTGCTCCGTAATAGGAGGAGGAGGCTTCAATGGGGCCGCGCTCAATTGAGCGCGGAAATGCGATCTCCTCGAGGGGGATGTCTATCAGCTCGAAGTGCTTCAATGGGGCCGCGCTCAATTGAGCGCGGAAATCCCGCGCCCGCCGCAGCGAGTTGGCCGCCGCCGTAAATGCTTCAATGGGGCCGCGCTCAATTGAGCGCGGAAATTCTGGACGCAGATGAACAAGCTAAACGGATAATCGAGCTTCAATGGGGCCGCGCTCAATTGAGCGCGGAAATTGGCGGCGCTGGAAGGAATCAGCGGACGAACAGCGGTGCTTCAATGGGGCCGCGCTCAATTGAGCGCGGAAATGACCTGGTGACCTGGCAATTCTGGGACGCGGGATCAGGGCTTCAATGGGGCCGCGCTCAATTGAGCGCGGAAATGGCAAATGGTCGCGGTATTCTAAGGTACTTCTGGTCGCTTCAATGGGGCCGCGCTCAATTGAGCGCGGAAATTTGGCGTCCGGACGACCTGCCGCCCGGAGAAAGTGGCTTCAATGGGGCCGCGCTCAATTGAGCGCGGAAATGGTGATTTGCAGGGGCGTGTATTCCTGGTCGGAGTCGCTTCAATGGGGCCGCGCTCAATTGAGCGCGGAAATAAGGTTCTTCCCTTCCCATCAGCCGGTGTCACTCCGGCTTCAATGGGGCCGCGCTCAATTGAGCGCGGAAATAGCTAACCTTCTATCTATTCGATTTTCAAGGACCTTGGGGCCCAAACGCGAGAGCCCCGCAACCTCCGCTCCTCCAACCACCCCTAACCACCTTCCTCCCAAGTCTAACTCCTCATCCGCCCACAAGTTAACCCCTCGCGAGCGCCCCCCGCCATTCCTTCCCCACCCTACCGCTCGCAAGCCGTTCAGCGAGTCGTAAACACCGGATACTCCCCAATCTCTCCCTCGATTACCCGCGCCAGCAACCGCGCCTGAATTTCCAACATCCGCCGGTAGGTCACCCGGTAATCGAACAGCGGATGCGTCGCCAGCGTATCCATCCGCAACTCGTACGCCCGGAAAAAGCCCTTCCGCCCCGCCGCCGTCAACGCCACCGACCCGCCCACTCGCACGAAATCCCGCGCCGTCACCATCCCCGTGTTGATCGCCGTCAGCACCGCCGAGTCCACGATCAGCGGCCGGAACGGCTCCATCAGGTCCAAAGCCAGCGCCGGCCGCCCGAACCTCGGTTGATGATAGAACCCCACGTACGGGTCGAACCCCACCGCGAAACAGGCCACCGTCAGGTCCTTCGCCAGCAGGCTGTACCCCAGCGATAGCATCGCGTTCACCGGATCGCGCGGCGGCCGCCGATTGCGCCCCTCCAGATCGAACCGGAATTCCGTCGCCGCCTCGTCTTCGTCCGGCTTGATCATCCCCGCGAAATCGCCGAAATACATCCGCGCCGCGTTGCCCTCGATTCCCAGCAGCTCCCCGAGCGACCCCGCCCGCTCGGCCCGCTCCCCCATCTCCTTCAGGCCCGCCAGCGTCTCGCGCCGCGGCTCGATATGATTCCGCTGCAGCAGCGTCCGCTGGTTCCGGATCTTCCCCTCCACCAGCCGCCGCGCAATCGCCCGCGTGAAATACTCCTGGTCCGAGAGCCGGAACTGGCTCCGCCTCAGAAACACGTTCTTCTGGTTCAGCCCCGTCGTGATGCCGTAAAACCACCCGCCCATCGAGAAGTAACAGATCGGCACCTCCGCCTCGCACAGCGCCTGCACCGCCTGCGTCGAAATCTGCACGTTCCCCATCAGGCTCACCTGGCAGATCTCGCCGATCCGCACCTCCTGCAGCACCGCGCGGCTGTCCTTCACCTGCAGCACCGCGCCCGACTTCCCCACTCGCACGCCCTGGCTGTTCAGGTACAGCGGACGCCGTTCGTTCCGCGGCGTCACCAGCGCCCGCACCTCCCGCTTCACCGGTTTGCGCCGCGGCGTTTCGAACAGCCCGAGTTGCTGCGGCTCCGACTCCAGTCCCACCGCGCCGCTCGCCAGGGTCTCGTCCGGCAGGCAGATTCCCACCAGCGAGCAACCCGGACACTTCGGCGAATCCACCAGCGGCGGTGGGATCTCCCCAACCTCGGCGGCCGACCACGAACGCTGAATCAGGCCCTCCGTCTCGGCCACCAGCGCCGCATCCAGGGCCACCCGGACCCGCTGCCCGGTCTTCCGGTAGTAAACGATTCCCTCCTCGCACCCGTAGCCGTTCTCCCGCAGGATCATCCCCTGCACCGCCACCTGCGCCCGGTCCGAGGGCCACAGCTCCAATCCGTTCTCGCCTTCCCGTGGATGCCCGTGCTTGTAGTCTACCGGCGTGGCCGTCCCGCCCTCCAACTCCACCAGGTCCATCTTGGCGATCACGCGCAGGCGCTCGCTCGTCAGCGTGACCGACCGCGCGTGAATCGATTGCGGAGGCTCCTCTCCAGGCGCCGCGGCCTCGGGCAGCGCCGTCGCCTTCGCGTCTACCCGCCGGTGCTGGATGGCGCCTTCCACCGTGTCCGTGCTTTCCTCGAACACCCCCTCCACCCACTCGTAGAAGAACAGGCGCGGGCAGTACGCGAACTCGTTGACCATGCGGGCCGGCAAATAGTCCGGCAGTGTCCGCCCCTCTTGGATCGGGATCGGCAAAGCGCCCATGATGGCCTCAAACGATGATACTCCGTTGCACGGAGCGACACCGTTGCACGGAGCGACACGGCGCGTCTTCCCCGAATCGCGCGCCGCTCAAGATGCATTTTGACGGCCTCACACGATGATGCATGGAGAGTCCACCGCCGTATACGGTTTTCCGAGGGCCGTAATCACTCGATCGCCGCGTCCCTCAGCCGGACCCAGATTCACGAACAGAACCTGGTCCTCTTTGTGGTTGATGATCGCCGCCAGGTCCGCGCGGCACCGCGCCAGGTCGCGCCCCGTAAGCTGGCACTCGAAGATCGAGAACTGCAAATGGTCGCCGTATCCGCGCATGGTCTGGAAGACCTTGCGGAGGCGCTTGTCGTCGCAGATGTCGTAGCAGACAAGATAGGAAAATCGCATCGCCTTCAACGATCATTTGGCCGAGAGAAACCCGCGAGTACGCCCAAGCCGCAATGCCGTCCCGCTCCGATGAATATCGGTCCGGCAACTGGCTGGTCAAATGCTATCCGAATATGAATGGCAGTTAAGCCGTCCAGGTATTGAGGACGAAAGTAGCCGACGTGGCGTCCATCGTGATCGTATTTATGCGCAGTCAGGCAATGCGGAAAGTTGGGCACCGCGCCCCATGTGAATTCGCAAGTCTGTTCGATTCCGCTCTGGAACAACGCCCGCTTGATCAGTCCAATGGTCTTCGACGGCTTATGGTCGTCATGGCCGGGAAGGATCACAGGCGTGACGGTGGCCCACACCGTGGAAGGCGCCAGATAGTGGCGCGTGACGCTGTCAAGTCGTATCCGGTCAAGGACCGGTGCCTCTCGATCACCTTCAGGCTCAAGTTGCACCCCGTCTAATTGATCGGCAAGATGGCGAACCTGGGCCTCGTGTCCGAAAGGGGCGGCGATCATCACGCGGCGAATCATCGCGTCGGCATGTTCGTGGCCGATGGACGGCAGGGGGAGGTAGGAAAACCGCTCGTGGCTCTCGATTCCGTCAGGCCGGTGACCGGCCACAAAAGACTCAACCCAGCCCGCAGAGTCCCCCACATTCTCGGGTGGGTACTCCTTCATTGATTTGATGGCAGCGCATCGGGTCATGCCCGCGATATGGATGAGCTTCGCGTGCGGGTAGGGGTACGAGTCGTCGCCACTGGTGCGGAGAGCAAAGACTTCGCACGGCTGTCCTAGCAGCCGTTCGGTGCTTGCATAGAAGACCCGATCGAACACCTGTGGCTTGTCAACGGTTCGCAACGGTTTGCCGTGCTCGATACGATTGAGCGCAGATTCGTGGGCGCGACGCAGATCCGTCATAGATTCCTCCCCGGCTACGCGCAGTAGGCCGTCATCGTGAAGTGTATCCGCTCTTGGGAACCATCGAACTCCTTGGAGGTTTCCGATTTGCGCGTCGTCGAGCAACTGGCCGTTGGCAAAGGCCACGTCGATGCCCCACCCGAGACTGCACAGTGAACGCGACGCTTCCATCAACTCCCGCTGTGGGCAGTCCTGGTCAACGGGCCAAAGGTAATGCACCTCCGGCTGACCGATCATGATCGTTGGGCGTGAGGTCTTGGCTGTCAGGCGATGCTGCCGATCGGGAACTCTGTCGCCATCGTTGTTCGGCACGAAACGGGTGATGATCCGGCCCGGGCACCACCGAGGCGCGATGATGACCGGAGATTTCGATTGCAGCCATCCAAGGGACTTGCCAATGTCACCGTCGAGCTCCCCACGACGGGCGACACCGGCCACCAGCGCTTGAAACAACCTGAATGGTGATGGCGGCCATTCGGGCGGGCCATCACGATCAAGAAGGCCGTGATAACGGCCATCCAGCCAATGCACGGTGATGCAGAGGTGGGTCATGGTGTTTTAGTTTCGCCGGCGCCAGCGGCAGGCTCCTTTTGCTTCTCCCTTGCCGCAGCGGCAGCTTCTTCATCTGCAATAGCCCTGGCGGGATGCTTAGTCTTGGCGAGGACCTTGCGTTTCTTCTTATCGATTGTGAGCCATTTTTCGGCTGTTCTCTTGTCGAAAGTGTCGGCGTCCGGCTGCTCGATCTTCATACCGCTGATGGTTTCATTGGCGAAGGCCAAGGCCTGTTCGTGTGTAAAATCTCTAAGGATCGCGCCGTCTTCGGTGCTGTCAAAGCTCACAACCTTCCACAATCCGTGGAAATCCTCCTTGGTAGCCGCGCAAAGCAGACAGCCCTCGCGGAGGTTAAATCCCTCCTGATCGCGGTAGGACAGTGCGACCAGAGAGAGGCCCAACAGATAACGTTTCGTCGGCAGATCTCCAGAGAGCATCCGTAAAGCAACGAGGTTGACGATAGCCTCCTGTTGGATATCCCCTATTACGAGCACTCCACCGTGCGTCTTAGTCGCCAGTGAGTACTTGAACCCCTCTTGAGAGAGAGGATTGTTCTTTCCGGCGCCCTTATCGCGTTCCGGATTGATAACGTCATTCGCCGTGTAATCGTAGGCCGCCCGGTAAGTCGCGGATCGCTTCCCCTCGATCACATTGTAGGCGCGGACCACGGATCGAACCACCCGCTGGATCTTCGCTCCAGTCCCGCGTGAGTCCCAGACGCCGAAAATGAGCGACGTGGGCGCGAGCTTGACGATTTCGCTACAGTCCCGGCTTTTGAGATACGCCTTGAAAGCATCGTAAAGTCTCGGCCCATATGCCTTCGAAAAACGTATCACAGCGTCTGCAGCACGGTGGCCGGCATCAAGAAGATTCACTTCGTCGCCGTTTTTCAGCTTGATTCTAACCTGCGGCACGAGTTCCGAATAGGGCGCCTTCTTAAATATCGGTTCGATACGATTCGCCTGTGAACCGACGCTGTCAATCAGGCATACGTTTTTTCTCTCATCATTGGGTAGGGGATCGATTTGGTAAACGCCACCGCTTCCCTCTTCATCTTCATCAGCCGATTCACTTTGAGCAAAGGTCGGCGGAAAAATCCATGAATCCTTCCCCTCGACGGGTCGAAGCTTCCGATGGAAAACGATCGCCGCCGGGCCGTCGTCCTGAAGCAGTGTATCGAACTTCTCAATCACTTCTGACATTCCTACTCCTTTCGCTGTGTGGCGCGGGAAAAGCATTTGTGTTTTCTTTGATCTGTTCGGAAGAAATTGTGAAAAGCGAATGCAAGTGAGCCATGGACCGGAGTGAAGCCGCACACCACGGGTGCAATCGCGTTAACGGGGAGCGGCTTCGTCCACACGGTATAGCGCGACCGGTTCGGTTCGTCGGTCGGAGCCGGCCGGGCACGCTGCAAACCAATGAAACACATTGCCTCGACTGCAGGAAAGCATTCAGACTTCAAATTCTGCGTATCGGGCGAGAATCCCGAATCAAGAGGATGCGCGTTACAGCCGCGCCGGCAATCGAAATAGAAGGGCTCACGTTTTGCGGGCGCTTCGTTCCGCTTTCCCTGTTTTGAAGCCGTCGGCGGGTCAAAAACAGTCTTGGGAGCATTCAGTGGATCAGACTCCGAGGGCTCAATCGCCAGCAGCATCGCCCTGAGAATCAGCCGCTCCTTCATCGAGCCGGCCCACGGCTTGATCGATTTGTCCGACCACCAATCAAGCACGAGCGCCACTGGCGATTGGATGATGATCGGTTTGACCGTTTTCGTATCCTCTTCTTCGCCATCATCGTCAGTCTTTCGCTCGCCCTCGCCCAGGTCGAAGTGGAGTCGCTTGGCAGTGACCAGAATGTCGCTCAGATTCGCCGCCGGTGATGCTGCAATCTGGAAATTAGACCGCAACGTTCCGGGCTCGAACCACCCCTCAGCTCCCGGCCAAAGCCTGTCCGCCACCTCCAACAACCCGCAGCAGGCGAAGAATTGGCCAGGGTTGGTTTCATCGACCGGAATAGTGATGTTAGCGGAATTGCTCATTTCTTCCCGTTTTCTGCCGAAGCCGTCGCGTCAGCGCAGCGGAGCAGGTTTTCCAGCCAAGCCAATTGCCAATAGCCATACCTGCGCTGGAGCCGAGCGAAGCGCCGGATGACGTCAACGGCAATCTCTGGAGATCTGGCGGCAGCAGACGGATCGAAGCCGCCTTTCGGAAAGTGCGGCCTGCCCCGCCCATGGTGCGCGGCGATCAGGTGCGCCGCAAGGTCGAACACCTCATTGGAAATCTTCCCTTCGTGGGCATCGATGAACTCTCGCAGGGAGCCAAATTCATGGCGGTAGCCACGGGAAACCCGCTTCATGGAACCACCTGACTTGCCGATCGGGCGCTCCTCGGGCCCACGGCCGACCGCGCGTTGCCACATTTCCCGGTCCTTGCCGTGGTCATGCCAGGCGGCGGCGAGGTTGACAGCCTGGCATATTTCGGCTGAAACCGCTAGCCTCTGCACAACATCGCGCGCCTGCTTCCTGACGAGGCCCACGTGGCGCCAAAGCCGCTGTCTACGCGTGCCGAAATCCAGGCGTTCCCGCCTGGGAATGAAGCAGACCAGTTGTTTGCTGGTGTCACCGTCACAAGGCAGATCGAATGCGAACCGAGCCATCCCACCAATGTCCCCGAGCGCCTCCCCCACTAATGGCTTTTCCGCGTCGCCATCGAGGATTCGTCGCAATCGTGGCTCCCTCTCGTCCGCAACATCGACAGGCCGGAGCGAATCCGGCGTCGTGCCATCGGAACCACCCTCAGCCGGCTTAGGCGCTGTCTTGTCGAGCAGTCCTCTGCCCGTCTGAATCCCACCAAACGAAGCAGGCAATATGATGCTGGCATGTACAATCGAGTCGGTCCTCTCGCGTAGTTCCTCCGCGAGGCGATCAAGCCCGACTAGTTCCAGGCCAGCGCGCTCGATTACGCAGGACCTCGCGAAGATCGCTTTGGATGATCCGCCGGCCAACAAATCCCAGCGCTCAACTAGCCACTTTGCCGCTTTGCTTGCAGGCACGGACAACGTCTCATGAGGAAGGATGCGATAGGCATCGAACCATTCCTCGATGTCGTCCAAATCAAGACGATCGAACTCCTCGATGTCGAGTTCCGCGCGCCATGCGATTGTCGTCTGCGGCTCCTCGGCATCCATTCCACGAAGCCACGGCGCGACCGGTGGGCGACCGGGCATTGGGCACGTGATCGTGGTCATCGACCACGCATCGAGGAGAATATCGGTCAGTTCGACTGTCGCCGGTTTCGGAGTAGAGGCTTGCTGAAGCTGCCGCGGTGTCAGTTTCTTCTTCAGCTCATCGATCGCCTTCGGGCTGGCGTCGCGTGTTCCATCTCCGCTCATGCCCGGAAGACCATCCAAGCACTTGATCGCCTCGGCGGTGGCAGATTCTAACGTGCGCTTCTTCTTCTCGGGCTTCTCCTCTTTCCTCTTTCCGTCGGTTTTGGCGACGAACACGCGCACTGTGGCATCTCCATAACCCCGGCGATTAACGCGCCCCAGGCGCTGGATCAAGGAATCGAGCGGCGCGGCATCACAAACCATGTGGTCGGCGTTGAGGTCGAAACCCACTTCCCCCGCGCTCGTGGAGACTAGGATCGCGGGTCCCTTGCCCGACCGATCCTCCGGCTTTTCATCGCCATCGAGGAATCGCCTGAGCACCGGCTTCTCGAGTAGCTCATCACGTTCGAGGCCACGCATCGTCCCGGTAAGAACCTCAACGGCGTCAAGGAAAGGCTTATGCTTGCGAATAGCTTGCGCGATTTCTATGGCGTCCTCTGGCCGTCTTACGAACACCACACCACGTGAGTTGTCCTCCCCGAGGCTGCGCGCAGCGTTAATTATCTCCGCTTGCACGGCCTTCTGCTCGACGGTGTCTACCCTTAGCTGCTTCTTCGCTTCATATCGCTGGATGATCGGATCGGTTTCGGGATCGCCTGCGACGAGATCGCCACGTTCGAGCGTGAACGGATTGGCGTCATTACCACTGGCCGTGGCCGACATACACATTACCCGCATTGGCAAACCCTGCCCGCCCTGAAATTTGCCCTCGTCGCTAAGCGCACGAATCAGCGTCTCGAACGGCTCGGATAGATGCGCCTCGTCCAAGATCAGCAGAGAATCCTGCCCCAATAGACCTGCATCCAGCGGGCGGCACTTGTAGGACGATCGATAGCCGCTGAAAAGTAAACGGCTGCCGATCATGTCGACAGTTCCGATGACTATCGCGGGCCGCGACGGGTCGATCGTCCATTCGCGATTGTCGGCAAACCTGCCACGAAGGGTACTGACGGAAACCCAGTCGTCCTCGACATTCAATGACGGGAGATTATTCTTGATCCCCTCCGCAAGCGTGGTTGCCTGATCCACTACGGTTCGCCGGTCGACGACATATACCAGTCGCGTGGGGAGCCGTGGCCTCTTCTGCTCCAATATCTGACGCCTCAGTGCAAGCAGCCAAATATGGATAACGCTGGTCTTGCCTAGCCCCGTTGGCAAGTCACAGGTTTTCGGAATGTCATTTTGACAGAACCGCTCAAACAAGCGCCGCTGCCAGCTTAGCGGAGCATAGCCTTCCTTCGGCCCGTCCCTGGTCAAGGCCCGGAAACCTGACGAGAAATAATCGTCGATTGCCATCCGATGAGCCCACGAAAATCCGCTTGGCGAACAAAACGATAGCACAAGGACCGGAGTCAAACAACCGTGCAGGCCTACGCATAGTCCTACCCCGGCGTGTGTCCCAGATCCCTCTGAAAAACAAAGACTTCTCCCTCCGCTCCCCGTCCCCCGTC
>Ga0209517_10002253_pt1 | contig 27571 bp, 12 predicted proteins | sample PeaSoiMetSII2010_FD_187695 | JGI IMG/M metagenome (GOLD analysis project Ga0209517, IMG submission 187695) | Peat soil microbial communities from Weissenstadt, Germany - SII-2010 (SPAdes) (version 2) | ecosystem: Environmental > Terrestrial > Soil > Wetlands > Peat | place: Germany...
CTCAGGATGGGGTGTGGATTGGAAGGGCCCCACCTGCGGTCGCGAGCCGGCCCGGCGCCTGGTGGATGCGTACTACCGCAAAGAGCGGAGTTCCTCCGGCTACGCGGGATGCGGGGCGTACAACGACTTCCGGGAAATGCTCGACAAGGAGAAGAAGTTGGACGCGGTGGTGGTCTGCACACCCGATCACTGGCATGCCCAGATTTCCGTTACCGCCATGCGGCGCGGCAAGCATGTATTCTGCCAGAAGCCAATGACCCACAGCATTCGCGAGGCCCGTCTTATGGCGCAGGTGGCGCGGGAAACGAAAGTGGCCACGCAAGTGGCGGTGATGAACGAGGCCTCCAAGGCGACGAGACTGCTTACGGAATGGATTGCCGCAGGAGTGATCGGGCAGGTGAGCGAGGTGCACAACTGGTCGCAGCGACCGTACTGGCCCCAAGGCATCGAACGGCCCAAAGATCCCGAGCCTGTGCCGGATGGCCTGGATTGGGATCTGTGGTTGGGTCCTGCACCCGCGCGCCCTTACAACCATGTCTATCTGCCGTTCGTGTGGCGCGGCTGGTTTGACTTTGGCGTGGGCGCCATCGGGGATATGGGCAACTATAGCTTCGATACGATGTTCCGCGCGCTGAAGCTGGCCTCGCCAGTCAGGGTGGACGCCAGCTCTACGCCGCGCTTTCCGGAAACCTATCCTGTGGGCTCGCTCATACATTGGGAGTTCCCGGCGCGCGAGGACCGGGCGCCGGTGACCCTACACTGGTACGACGGTGATCTGCGCCCGCCCCGCCCGGAGGAGTTGGAACCGGATGAGCATATGAGTGATGTCGAGGACGGTGAAGGAATGCTGCTGGTAGGTGAACGGGGCAAGATCCTGTGCGGTTTCGAGGGCCAGAATGCGCGGTTGCTCCCCGCCAGCCGGATGAAGGCCTTCGAGCCGCCCCCGGACGATCTGCCGAAATCACCCGGGGCCTACGAGGAGTGGATAGGGGCCATCCGAGGCGGCGAGCCACCTCGCGCAAACTTCGAGTTCGAGCAGAAGGTCGTGGAAGCCGTGTTGTTGGGCAGCATCGCCGTGCGTATGGGAACTACGCTGGAATGGGATGCCGAGCATGAGCGCATCAGGCGTGTGGCCGAGGGCCGTGCCGGCGACCTGGAGATTGCCAACGCGCAGATCAATCCGCCGCGCCGCTCGCCTTGGGAGTTGTCATGACAGCTTCGTCGGAATGACAGGGCGTTTCAAAGAAGGGGGCAAAACGATGAGCACCGATGTGTCCAGCAAAATAGCTGACCTTGCAGGACCTGGAATTGGCAATTACGACGAATTGGAGAGAATCCTTCCCTCAGACTATCGCTCTTTGCTGAACGAGAAAGAGACCCAGCAAGCGATCTTTCATGTAAAAAGGTACATCGAAGATAACTTCTGTCATGAACTCAACCTGATGATGGTGGAGGTGCCGCTGATCGTGGACGTAGAAAGCGGCGTGAATGACATGCTGGACCGGGATGGATCGCGCACTCCCGTGTCGTTCCATATCTCCAACGATTACGACAAGCATCCCATTGATGCCCAGGTGGTGCAGGCGGCCACGAAGTGGAAGCGAATTGCACTGAACCAGTTCCACTGTCGCGTGGGCGAGGGTATTTGCACCGATATGCGAGCAGTTCGCAAGGACTACTTCCTCGATCATGACCACAGCGCCTACGTGGACCAGTGGGATTGGGAGCGGGTGATCACCGCCCAGCACCGTAACCTGGCCTTTTTGAAGGAAGTCGTAGGCAGCATCTGGAAAGTGCTGGTGGGCGCAGAACGCTTCGCACAGGAGATGTTCCCGCAGCTCAAGGAGGGGCGATACCCAAATCTGCCTGAGAAACTGACGTTCTTGCACGCCGAAGAAATCCTCGAAATGTACCCCGATCTACCGCGCAAACAGCGAGAGGCGATGGTGCTGCAAACGTACCCGGCCATCTTCATTATTGGGATCGGCTGGGCATTGAAGGACGGGTATCCGCACGAAAATCGCGCGGCCGATTACGACGATTGGGTGACGGATACAAGTCCGGAAACCGGCAAGCCCACGCACGGAATCAACGGGGATATCCTGGTGTGGAATCACGTGACCAAGCGGCGGCACGAGTTGACTTCGATGGGAATTCGGGTGACGGCGGAAACCCTGAAACTACAACTGGAAATGGCCCGCCAGCTCTCGTTGATCAATATGCCTTACCATCAGGGGATCTTGACCGGCCGTATTCCGTTATCTATTGGCGGCGGCATCGGACAGTCGCGAACGCTGATGCTATTGCTCCGCAAGGCTCACCTGGGCGAAGTCAGCGTAACGGTATGGCCCAAAATCCTGAAAGAGATCTGCGCAAAGAAGAACATCTTCGTGCTCGAGTAGGATGGCGATAGCAAGAAATCAAACGGTGTCATCCCGACTAGAGATGGGATACTGGTTCATTCACAGAAACGAGAGTCAGCAATCGTCGCCCCCGCGGAAGCGGGGGGCCATTGTCAATCCAGGGGCCAATGGATTCCGGCTTTCGCGGGAATGACGTGACTGCCGTGGCGCGAGTTTTTTACGCCTTCTGGCGTTGGGGGGACGAAGCGTACGACTGGATCCAGTCGAGGAAGGCCATCACGATTTGGGGGTCGAACTGCATGCCGGAGCAGCGGCGCAATTCGGCCAAGGCATCTTCGAAGGAGCTAGCGCTTTTGTAAGGCAGGTCGGATAGCATGCTGTGGAAGGACTCCGCGACGGCGACGATGCGGGCGCCCAAGGGGATCCTGTCCGCCGCCAGTCTGTCCGGGTAACCCTTGCCGTCAAATCGCTCGTGGTGGTGGCGCACGATGCTCTCGATGGTTTTCACATTCAGCGGTTCCAGCATCTTCGCGCCCCACGCCGAATGTCTGCTCATCACTTCGAACTCCTCCGTGGTGAGCTGATCGGGCTTGTTGCAAACGGATTCGGGCACGTGGATCTTGCCGATATCGTGAACAAGGCCTGCCAGGCGGGTTTCTTCGATTTCTGCGACGGATAATCCCGCCTGAATGGCGATGCGGGCTGCCAGCCTGGAAACCACTTGAGAATGGCCCGTGGTGTAAGGGCCCTTGGCGTCAACGGCGAACGCCAGGGCAGTGATGGTGTCCAAGAGAGAACTTTTCTGCGGCGCGGTCGTGGAAGCATTTCTTGAATCGCCAGGCTCCGGGCCATGCGCCGTAGGAGGCGTCGCCTTCGCCTCCAAGTTGAAATACTTTTCCAATAGTCGCTCATTACGTTCGGCATTTCCAGGTTTGTAGACGGGCGGAAGCACCTTCACACAGTTCCCCTTATATGTCTTCGCGATCTGAACTCCGGAATCCGCATGCCTGAGAATCTCTTCGCAGCTCCCTCCGTGGTCCGGGTAGGTTGCGATGCCTATGCTGGCGGTGACCGCGCGCGCCCGGAGCGCGGCGTGAGTTTCCACGGATGTTCGTAATCTTTCCGCCAGTGTTTCTGCCTGGTGCGAGTTCGTCCCAGGCAAGAGGACGGCGAACTTGCCACTCCCGTAAGTCGCTACCAGATTAGGCTGCCTTGACCGCACTTCGAGCAACTTGATGTCGAAGGTCAGGATCTGCTCACTTTCTGATTGGCTGTCTCGGTCACTGGCGCGATTAAAGCCGTCGAGGTCCACCAAGATCACGGAAAACGCGCGACCTAGATGCGCTGAAACCCGGCACTCCTCGCCCACTGCCTCCATGAAGCGGCCACATGCCTGGAGATCCGCTAGACGACCGGTGGTGCTGTCTTCGCCAGAAACGCGCACAGGGGACGACTCGCGCGGCTCGGCAATTGCCGCGACTCCCTGGCTGGTTCCGTGCGGATTGCTGCTTGGCGTTTGAAGCCCAAGATTGGAGAAGCTCGGCCGGCGGCGGCGCTTAGCGCCAAGAATGGTTCCGCCCGCCAACAGAATTGACCCAACGACTACCCAGTAAATCCAGGTCCCGTTGTGCTCCGGCGCTTCTCCGGGCGCTGGCTGGCCAGAGAGGGCAGCCAGCAATTGGTCCGGTATGGCGGGGGGCTCGCATTCCACATTGATATCGAATTGCTGGCTTTGCCCCGTGGCATCCCACAGCATGAGCGAGACTCGGCCCCGCTGTTTGCCATTCACCAAGATCTCGTTCTTGCTTAACACCACGAGGTCAACGATGTTGGGATCGGCAACCGAGAACCGCGTGATGGTTGCCGGGGAAGTGACCACCAGCGGCTGTCCCAATAACACGTGGAGACTTTCCGTCTCGGCCGGCGCCGATGCCTTCGCAGGCGGCTCGAGATCGTCAAGTTCGTCCAACGGCGACTTCTGTTTGTGCGCTGGAGGCGGGGTTCCAGGCTGCTGCTCGGAGTCAGATTGCGCTGCCGCCGGCGGCGCTTGAGACGCTGTTGCAGGCGATTGCTCAGCTTGTGGCTGGACGGGCGGCGAGGTCTCTTGCTGAACTTGCTGAGCCCATAACGCCGCACTGCCAAACGCCAGCATCATCGCGACGCTACAGACCGACGCGTGCCAGGCGTTGATTTTCTTGACGACCCAGTTAGGCTGCATAGGGTCGGACCTGTCGACGACGGAATCTCTGGCGTTGGGGTGTGTCCCTGCGGCCAGAGCGGGCGAAACCCGTGCCGTTCTCCTGACTATCGCCGGGGCAACCGCTCGCCCATCGTCCACCGGCAGCTAACCCAATTCTATTGTTGAGGTTCGCAGCAATCAACGGTACACAAGTACTGCCTTGCACCAGCCCCACCGCGGCGTCGCCTGAACCGCCTTGAGCGGCTTGACGGGAACCCGCCAGCCGCCACCTGCCCTGCTCGCGGCCGCTACGCCACGAGCCTAGAATGTCCTTTTGGAGCGTCCATTCCAGCATTTGTCTGAACGTCTTGCTGCTTGACCCGATGATGTCAGCAGTCCACGTGCCGGAGAATGACTGGCCTGTCAGGGTTCGAGCCGCCCAGGCGCCTTGCCAGCCGAGGCGTGTCTTATTGGCCGCCCACGTGCCCTCGAGAATGGTCTGGCCACCCTCGTTGAGCAGCGCCCAAGAGCCCTCGCCGGAGTTTGGCTTGTCCGGCAGAACCCGCGCCGTCCACGTGCCCAGGAAAGTCCGATAGACGCCCGCAGTCGCCGTCCAGCCTCCATGGAGTTCAATGGGGGCTTCCTGGGCTGAGACCAGCACGGTAAGGCCTAACGCCACAAGCAATGCGATTGAGCCGAGAACCCTTCGTAAATCCGGCATGGGATCTCCCCTCAACCAGATGGGCCGCTGAGCGTCAGATGCCGGGTGCTCGCCAGCGGGCCTGAACGAAACAGGTCGATGGCGTGTGTAGCCGACTTCTTATCGCTGCTGCGGTTCGGCTGGTTTGCGCAAAGTCGGCTGTTTCTTGGCCCTCTTAGGCCCTGATTGGCGCCAAATTGCACGCAAAAGGCGCGTAATGTGCAGCATTCAAAAAAGTGATGTCCTTTGTTTTCAAGTACTCCTTCGCTTCGTTTCCACCCTTTTGCATTTTTCGTGGTCCCTGCTTTCCTCATGCGGCGCGACCATTCCGTTCGCGCTTGCGCATCGGTAGGCCCCGGCGCCGACCTGCGACACAATGTCTCTGACGAGACCATTGTTATAGGCTATCATGACTGTCTGGGATTGTCAAGCAAAAAATGTGAAAATCGCGACGACCCGCCTCAAATCTGTAGCCCTTTCGAGCCAGGCCACGCCATGACGGGTAGCTGGTAGCGCAGGGTTTGTGCCTTTCAAACTCTGATGCGGCTTTAGTAATGAATAATTCCTTTATTATTAATGCCCGCGCACGAACACCTTGCTCGAAGGACCGCAGAGTCCCAACACCAGGGACTGTGCGCTACCTGCTTCCGTTTCGCCGGGCAGGATGATTCTGGCTCCACCCCTTCCATCGGTCTCAACTTCCGGATGCACCGTCACAGGACCGCGCGGCGCTGGCCTGCTCCTTCCATCGTTGATCGTTCACGCCCTTCACGAGGAGCCATAGCATCAGCGATGCTTCCGCGAGGAAGCCGAGGACCTTAAGGTAGGTGGACAGATGGTTTGCGTGCGGTGACAGAAAGATCAGCCAACCCAAACCGGCAAGCGCCATCAGGACGCCCAGAATTCGAGGCAGGAAGGTCGACCTGAAAATGAGGTATCCGAGCAGGAGGCAATAGGGCCCGAAGAATACGAGGCTGGCGATTTTGTAGGGAGCGAGATTGAAGAGGCTAAGAACGTCATTGGCGCATCCCAAGAGGCTGAAGACCGCCGCGAGCAAGGAGAGGCTCCTGTTCACCGGCTTAAACATGTAATAGAAGAGCAGCGTCACAGCGATGTAGAACGCGTGCGCGATGAGGTTAACGGCGTCATAGACAACAAGCCGGCCCCGGCCAACGAAGACCTCGGCGGATACTGCCGTCAGAAAGTAAAGCAAATAAATGGCACCGGTAATTCTGGCCTTGAGACGCGGCGACGCTTCTGCAATCTGCTCCATCATTTCACAGCCTCCAGAAGGAGCCGCCGCATGAAGGTGGCGCCCCGAAGAGTCCGCTTCCGTTCCGCCAGGCGGGATGATTCTGGCTCCACCCCTTCCATCGGTCTCAACTTCCGGATGCACCGTCACAGGATCGCGCGGCGCTGGCCTGCTCCTTCCATCGCTGAACGTTCACACCCATCACGATGAGCCATAGCTCCAGCGGGATTTCCCCGAGGGCGGAGGCGGCAACGATGAAGGGGTGCAGACGGTGTGCGAGCGGCGGCGACAGATAGGTCGCCCAACCCAAACCGCTGATCGCGAACAGGACTCCCAGAACTCGAGGCAGGAAGGTCGACCTGAAAATGAGGTAGCCGATCAGGACGCACCAGAATCCGAAGAACACCAGATAGACTTGGAAGGCGTAAGCATTCAATTTGAGAAACGTGAGCGCCAGCGCCTGCAACTGCTCCGGCGTAAAGGCGCTCAAGGAGCTACCGCCTTGCAGGATGGGCAAAGGAGCGAGGTACAACAGGCAGGCAAGAGCCTGAATGGCGCATCCCACGAGAATGACGAACGCTGCGAGTAAAGAGACGCTCCTGTTCACAGGCTTAAGCAACTCATAGATGAGAAGCGCCCAAGCAATGTGGAACCCAACTCCGATGAGCGAGGATGAGAACCCCAGCCAGAATAACCGCTCGTGTCCCAGGATATTGGCCGCTGTAGCCGCGGCGTTGCCAGCGACTACAAGCCTGTCGAGAATGATCACCTCGCCGGATGCTGCCGTCACGGCTTCGAGCAGTTGGAAGACGCCGGCCATTCTGGCCTTGAGACGCGGCGACGATTCTGTAATCCGTTGCATCATTTCGTAGCCTCCAGGAGGGGCCGTCACATGAACGTGGCGACCGCGAATATTCCCGCACCCATAAGGGCCGTGAGTGCGACGAGTCCGCCCGCCGGGACCACACTGGCTGTCATTTCTATTGCATTCTCGTGAAGTCGTTGTCTGTGTCGAATTGCTCACCTTGGCAAATAAATCTCCAGAGCCAGAATCTGCCGCTCGCGGGTGGTGGAGACGTGCGGCTCTTTGGCGTGTCTGCGCGTCCCCGACTCAAATGTGGTGCATCCCGACGCCCCCCGTCGGGGCGTATGCAGGCGCGTTGGCTGGGATTCACGGAATCAAGGAGGAAAATTTGTCACCGCGCCAGGGCTTGGCATAGAATAGATGGTCATCGGGGCGCCAAAATGGATAACGTCGGTTGGGCGGGTTCGTCTAACGAGTCTCCCGCAGGCAGACTGGCATGAAGAAGGTTTACGATGCCATTGTCGTCGGGTCCGGCGCCAGCGGCGGCTGGGTGGCTAAAGAACTGACTGAGCATGGCCGGGCCGTCCTCATGCTCGAAGCCGGCCCGCCTCGCATCCCGACGCGCGACTTCACGGAACACGTTTGGCCCTACCAATTGAAGTTCCGCGGTTTTGGAGATCAAAAGGCGCTGCTCACGAATCAGCCCGTACAGCGATTGTGCTTCGCTTGCGACGAATACAGCCACCAGTTCTTTGTTAACGACCACGAGAATCCCTACACCACGCCACCCGACAAGCCTTTCATGTGGATTCGGGGCCGCCAGATCGGCGGGAAGACTTTCTGCTGGGGGCGCGAAAGCTATCGCTACAGCGACTACGAATTCAAGGCCGCCCGCCGCGACGGCTACGAAGAGGACTGGCCGTTCGACTACCAGGAAATGGCTCCTTACTACGACAAAGTCGAGAGCTTTATCGGCGTGAGCGGATCGCTGGAAGGCCTCGAACAATTTCCCGATGGCAAGTACCTGCCGCCGATGCGACTCTCTTGCGGCGGAGAGATGACAAAGAAAGTTCTGGGCGAGAAATTCGGCTGGAAAGTGATGCCCGACCGGGTGGCCAACCTGACAGTGCCTCACAACGGCCGCCCCGCCTGCCATTACTGCGACGAATGCCAGCGCGGCTGCCACACCGCCTCTTACTTCAACAGCCCCGCGGTTACGCTTCCGGCCGCCTGGCGCACCGGGCGGTTGACGCTGGTGAGCGATGCCGTGGTGAGCCACCTGGTAATGAACAAAGACGAAGCCCGGGCGGACGGGGTCCACTACATCGAACGCACGGGGGGCGCCCACCGCGAGGCCTACGCCAAGGTCGTGGTACTGGCCGCATCAGCGCTCGAATCCACGAGGATTCTACTCAACTCCAAAACCCATCGGTTTCCAAAGGGAGTGGGAAACTCTCAAGGGCTGTTAGGACACTACTTAATGGACCACTTTACCTTGGAAGACGCCGGCGGGATCATTCCTTCCCTCCGCTCTTCCCAGCGCGAGCCGGTGGGGACACCTTGCGGATTTCTGATCGCCAAATATACCAACGTGGGCAACAATCACAACAAGAACTTCCTGCGCGGTTATCGCTTCGATGGCGATGGCAGCCAGGAACTGTATGGGCATGCGTTTTCCCTTCCTGGCTTCGGCGAGGACTGGCGAAAGCACGTGCGCGAGGAAATTCCTTACTACTTCGGCATCACGGCACAAGGTGAATGCTTGCCGGACTACAACAACTTCGTCGAGCTTGACCCGCAAGTTAAAGACGCCTGGGGGATCCCTGCCCTCCGCATTCACGCCAGTTATGGTGAGAATGAGAGGGCCATGGCGAGAGCCATGCGCCAGGACGTCCTGGAAATTCTCCAAGCCATGAAGCTCGAAAGCATGCGGCCCCCGCGCGAGAACCTGAGCGTCTTCGGCAAGAATATTCATGAGTGTGGAACGGCGCGAATGGGCCTCGACCCCAAGAAGAGTGTGCTTGACCGCTCCAATCGCGTGCACGACGTGAAGAATGTGCTGGTCACAGACGGCGCGTGCTTCGTCACGCAAGGCCCCTACGAGCCGACGTTAACGATCATGGCAGTTTCCGTGCGCGCGGCGGACCACCTCGTGGAAGATTTAAGGAAAGGCAATCTGACGTAGGGGGACGGCTTGCCGTCCCCGCATTTTTGCTGGCCCCGACGAGGGTAGGGCAAGCCCTACCCCTACACCAATTATATGAACAACGATCCCAGTCACCCGGAAGCCTCTCCAGCCAGTCCGGACATCACTCGTCGCGAGTGGCTCATGCGTCTTGGCGGAACGGCCGTCCTCATGGGTTTCCAGGGTTCGCCCGTCGAGAGCCAAGGCGGACCCAGTGCTCTCAAGACGATCCAGCTTCCGCCTGGGCTCTACGACCCCTCGCAAGACCACATGACGCACGTCCTCGAAAGCGACGGCCGCTTCTTTCCCGCACCGGCCGGGAGCGAAACCGATTTCCTGCGGCCTCCGAGCGGCACTTTTCAGCCCCAGTATTTTTCACCGCCTGATTTCGCGCTTGTAAAGCGCCTTGTCGCATTGTTTTTGGGCGAACCCGATACGAATGGCGAAATGGCGAGCACCATGGTGGAGATTTCCGGATGGATCGATCGGGAAGTTTACCATTCGGCAGCCGTTCGGCAGGCGGCGCTCAGCCTGTCGCCTGAGCATCGCGCTCTGGCCATTGCTTACTACGGTGAACACGAGGTGACGGCACTCGAGACCGACGATACTCAGAAGATCTGGAAAGAAGGGTTGGAGTGGATTTCGATGGAATCGAGCCGGCGTTGGGGCAAGGCGTTCCTCGAAGCTCCTCCGGCCTCGCAGGCCGAGGTTTTGAAGTCATTGAGTGATCGCGCGGGAGAAGATGACGCGGGGACACGCCTTTTTGTTCTCTTAAAGAGCCAAGTCGCCCGTGGATTCTATACCTCGCAGCGCGGGCTTAAAGAACTGGATTACAAAGGGAATGCGTTTTACGCCGAGTGTCCGGGGTGCAGCCGGTCGGGCTGACTCCCGAGCATGTTCCACCTCTTCGGCGGGACACCGGGGTAAGCTAAATCCCCGAAGGGGATTCATGGAGTAGCCGGGGGCAACGCCCCCGGAATCGAGCCAATTTGACCAACCCCGACCCTGGAAGGGTCGAACTCAAACCCTGTCGCCATCCGCCTCGCGCCTTATGCGACCCCTTCAGGGTCGGGTTGGTTTCGGATCACAGTTCCGGGGGCGTTGCCCCCGGCTACTGACTGGCGCCCTTTCAGGGCGTCGAGGTGTATGCAACCGACCCCCGCTTTCCAGCAAAAGACATAGGTCATGACCAGGGCTGAGTCAGGATCGCGGAGACAAAAGCCCTGTTTCCACTAAACAGGCTTCAAAAGAGCAGCTTCACGCCAAGCTGGATAATGCGGGGCGCGTTGGCGTTGCGGACGTATCCAAAGTTGGACTGGCCGGAGGCATAGTCGGCGTAGTTCAGGATAAACTGGGCATGGTTGAAGGCGTTGAAAAACTCCCCCCGGAATTCCAGGCTGGTGCCTTCCGTCAGCCGGGTGTCCTTCTCGAGGGCGGCGTCCCAGTTGTTAATGCCGGGGCCGTGGAAAAATCGCCGGCTGGCCGAGCCGAGTACGCCCAGTGTTTCCGCGCTGAACATGCTGGTGTCGAAATACGGCTGCCCGGTGCGCGGATCGTGGAAAGTCAGGTTTCCGCCCGAGAAGTTCGGCGTGTCGATCGGTAACTGGCTGGGTCCCGACCCGTTCGTCCCCAGCAGAGAGCGGTCGTCAGTGGCGAGAAGAGTCACCGGAATGCCCGTGGAAAAGCGCGTGATGCCGCTCAAGCGCCAACCCTGGGTCAGGCGCCTGGGACCACCGAGCTTGTCAAACGGGAGTTCGTAGTTATAGCTGACGACAAAGTTGTTCGGCGCGTCAAAAGCCGAAAGCGATCTTACATTGTGGTCCAGGGGATTGACCGCCTCCCCATAACCCGAGGCGTTCGACAAGGACTTGCTGAAGGTGTAGCCCGCCAGAAACTCCAGCCGCCCGGTGACATGCCGCACGTTGGCCTGAAAAGAGTTGTAGGCGGAATTCCCGAGGGTCGCGAACCAGGAATTGCTCTGAATCAGCGGCCCGAAGGTTTCGCGCGTGCCTTGGATGACCGTTCCGTCCGTTCTCATGTAGGTTCCGTTTTCGCCATTGGCGCCGCATGTCGGAGTTCCCAGCGCCACTTCGCTCAACTGGCTGACGCTGAGGCACAAGGCCTGGTTTCCGGGATTGGCTTCCAGAGCAGTGAGCAATTTGTGGCCCTGCGTACCTACATAGCCCAACCACAGGAGGGTGGTGGCGTTCAATTGCCGCTCGACGGAAAACTCATAGTCCTCGGCATAGGGGACATCGTTCTTATAGAAGAACCCCGGTGAACTGCTGATGGGCGTGTACTGCGACCAATTGATGCTGTTGTCCGGGTGCTGAGGGGAGGCATTGAAGGGCGGGGGGGAACTGGGAAATTTCTGGCCGTCAACATGCCCTGTCCCTCGGTCGACGTAAGGCGTGACGAACTCCGGGGGCACCGGGCTCCCGTAATAGTATCCGAAGGGAGCATCGCCGATGGCGTTGAAGTTGGTGGCGCCTTCAAAGGTAGTGAAAAAGCGGCCAAATCCCGCGCGGATGCTGGTCTTGCCCGGTCCGCCGGTCAGTTTCCCCAGGAACCCGCTGTCGATGCTCGGCGAGTAGGCAAGACCCAGCCGGGGCGAAAAGTTGTTGTATCGCACCGGGCCCAAGCCGCGTGGAATCCCGGGATCGCCGGGAAAGACCCAGCCGGTAGGAGAACCCGGGTAGATCTGGGATTGCAGACCGGGCACGAGCGTTTGGAACTCATTGTGCAGTTCAGACCAGGGCGTATCGACTTCCCAACGCAGGCCGTAATTGAGGGTGAGGTTGGGGCGCGCCCGCCAACTGTCCTGAACATAGAGGCCCGCGTAGCGGTTGCGGCCATAGTCAGGAAAGCCCTGCCCTTGCTGAAACGCGGCAGGAGCGCCAATCAGGTAGTCGGCGAAATCGATGCCGGTTTCCGACCCGTTGAAACTATAGGCGCCATTCGATCCCCAGTTATATTGGGTCTGCTGGTTGAAGCGCAGCATGCCGCCGAGTTTGAGGGTGTGCGTGCCGAACACCTTGCTGAAGTTGTCGAGCCCTTGGTAGGTGCCCTCGACGATCCCGCCCACGCCGCCCCCGCTACCCACGCTGAAAGCGTTGAAGCCCAGTTGTGGCACGGTGGCCCACGCCGACTGCACAGGGTAAGGCCCGAGAGTGGTGGGAGGGACCGGGAACCCGAGTGAGGCGAGAAAATTCAGGCCATGGGGTTCTCCCCCGGTCGGGTGGTTGAAGATGTTGAGACGCGTGTAGGCAACGCGCGCTTCGTTCACCGCGCTTGAGCCGAACGACTTAGTGAGGCCGACGTTGAAGACGGCTGAGCCAACCGTACTCCCGCCACCGAACAGAGGCGCCGTCGGGTTTAGAGACTTCGAATAGTATTTGTCATAGTAGTAGTAGCCCGACACCATACCGACGCCCGTCGTGGCGTCCAGGCGCCCGCTGCCCTTGTCGTCCCGAAGCCGGTTAGCCGCGCCCGAACTGACGAAAAAGTCGCCGCTGTTGGGTTGGGGAATGTACTGAAGAATGTTCTTGGACACCGTGGTGAAGGCCGCCGAGGGTATTTGCGCATTGGGAAAGACGCACGCCGCCGGGGTAGTGCATCCGGGAGTGTAGTAGTTCTCGCCTTGAGTGACGGTGTAACCCAACAGGCTCGAGAGGTTCGCCGCCCAGGCCGGACCTTGCACCATTCCGGTCATTTGACTGGCGAGATCCGGAGCCGAAAAGTCACCCTGACGCTCCGCCGCCGTCGGAACCAGCACCTGGCCGGAGCTCTGTCCCAGTACCTTGCGGTTTCCCTGGTAGTCGGCGAAGAAGAAGAGCCTGTTGCGCTTGATGGGGCCGCCCAGCGTGCCGCCAAACTGATTCTGCTGGTAGGGGCCTCGATTCAGGTCGTAGAAGTTGCGCGCTTCCAGGTCCGTGTTGCGCGCAAACTCAAACATGTCTCCGTGGAAATGATCGGTCCCGGACTTGGTGATCACGTTGATCTGCCCGCCGGCATAGGCGCCGTACTCGGCGTCAAAGTTGTTGGTCAGGATGCGGAACTCCGCGATCGAATCGAGGTTGGGAATGATGGCCGTGCCGGAGAATCCCGATTCCTGCACCGTGGCGCCGTCCAGCAGGAAGCCGTTCGCGGATTCGCGCATTCCGTTGACAGAGAGGTTGCCGGCATTGAGGTCGCCCGAAACTGGAGCAATGCCGAAACCGGTGGCGGTGAACTCTCCGCCCTGGCCGCCCGCCATCCCGGAGCTGACGGGTACCACCCCGGGTTGCAGGGCGAGCAGGTCCGTATACCCGCGCGTCAACAGCGGCACCGCGGTGATTTTGTTGCTGCCAATCACTTCCCCCATCTGCGTGCTCGACGTGTCCACGTGCACCGCGGTGCTGCCGACGGTGATACTCTGCGCGACTGCACCCACCTGCACCATGGCATCGACCGTCAAGGTCGCGTTGACGGTCAACACCAGCCCTGTCTCCCGAAACCCCTGGAACCCCTCCTTGCTGACGTCCACGTCGTAGGTTCCGATCGGCAGCGCCTGGAACGAGTAGAATCCCTGCGTGTCGGTCGCGAGCTTCCACTGCACGCCCGTCTGTACGTTGAGGGCCACGACCTGGGCGCCCGGAATGACCGCGCCGCTCGTGTCGCGCACGACGCCGGAAATGGTTCCTGTGACGCTGCCCCACAACAGTTGATGGCCCGCGAGGACCGAAAACGCCATGATGAGAAGGGTAGTTCGCAGATTCCCCAAAAACGAATAGCCGGCAAAGAACGACCTCGGTGTCTTTCCCGCACCTGTCGTGTACGGAATCATCTCGTCCTCCTATGCTTTTTGCCCTGATTGGGTGGAATCATCCCACCCGTTTGTTGCTAGAAGATTACCCGCCCGTTAAACTCTGCGCATTGACCCCGGATTTCTCTATCGCCACCGCTTTTGTTGCAAGGGAGAATACTCCGCCGACTGAACGGCCGCGGCATCATCCGGTCGAGATTGGGAGCCTGTTTCCCGCAGAGTCACCCTCCCCTCGTAGGGCGTTACATCTCGCCCAAGACTCACGCAGGGTCATTCTCCAGTTTGTAAATTGATAAGCTACATTTACCGCTGCCGCGACTGATTGTCAAGCATTTTTTGGACAAATTGTCTTTTTAAGTATAGCGGAGCGTTTAGCATCCAATGGCGAGGGTTAGCCGCTTGGTCGAACCGCTCCGGAAGCCGACCTCGTGTGACGGCGGTCGGGGTGCGTGAAGGAATCGGAAGCAGCCATTCCGGGGGGCGCCTTAGTACCTTCGTACCTTACCGACGTGCCATTGAACCCACTACTCGGGAAACCTAGAATCCATCCAGCGAGCAGCAGAAAACGCGGAGGAGGTCACGTTCAGTCCCATCTCGGCGGCGAGACGAGAAGATTCCATCGTTGGATTGGCCTCTCGTGGTGCCGAATGCCTTGCTGGCATCCGTCATCATCCCAGCCATGCTGCAAGGGGAACGTTGCCGATCCAAGAACTGTACGACGTTGGGCGGAAGGGCCTCCTCGCGCCATCTGGGCTCTCACTGCATCGCAGCAGGCCGCGTCGCGCCGGTGATTGCCCAACGTGCGGCAGGTACGGTGATTATGAGCATAACGGATATCGTCTTCTGGCTTCTGCATTGCCTCTTCTCCGTGCAATCGGCTCTGCTGCTTCTTTTTGCTGCACTAGCCGTTGCCTCGGGAATACAGGCACGACGACGCACGACCCAGCGGAACTCTCTCGTGGGCTTGTTTTCCAGCCTTCAAACCTTCGACCAGAGCTTCGACCAATGCGGCGACCTTGAAAAGATTGCGCAAAGCGCTCTGGACGGGACGCTGAAAGCGCTTGGCGGAAATCAAGGGCTAGTTCTCTTGGAAGGAGAATCCGGCTCAGGATCGAGCCAGATCAGTTCGTGTGGCTTGTCGCCGATTGCGTTGGAAAAGCTGTCAGCCAAGCCCATGCGGATCTACCTGGCCCTATGTCCCCAACGATGGGGAAACTTGCTGGCGTTAGCTGACTTGGGGGCGGAGGAGTTGCGGCCCGGCCCGTTTGGCCCCGAGTTTCACGAGTTCGTAAATATCATGAAGAAGGAAGGCTTGCGATCGTTGCTCGTCCTCGGTTTGGCCACACCCCGGGGCACCAACGGAACACTGGTGGCAGGACGGCGTAGGCGGCACGCCTTCAAGCCCGAGGAGCTTCGCTTAGCGGCAGTCCTAGGCAAGCAGATTAACACGGCTTTGGAAAACTGGTGGTTAGCCCGTGAACGAGGGCGGCAAGAAAAGTATTTGCGTACTCTCGATCTCGTGGGCCGGGCGATGCGCGAAAGTTTCGACCTGCACGAACAAGTGGCCATCTTGCAGCAGTACATGCAAGATTTGTTGCCGGGATGTGAATTCGCGCTCGCCGCGCAAGACTCGCCCAATGGGCGCTTTCAAACTGCCGTAGCCTTCGAGCGCTTCAGGAAGCTTGAGTCAACAGCGGGCGCAGAGGCGAGTTGGTTTGAAAATGAGGTGGTGCGGACCCGCTCCCCTCTCCTCATTGCAGAAAAATGGCAATGGGCCAGGCACCATTCGTCCTTCCCGCCAGGCTCTCCTCCCATCCTCACGTGGTGCGGTGTGCCCGTCACTTTCTCCGACGGCTCCAAGGGAGTACTGTCGGTAGCCAACTTCGAGCGGGAGCGAGCGATCACGATCAGCCAGTTAGATCTGATTTGCGTTCTCGCTCACGAGGCGGCGGGCGCTTTCGAAAATGCCCGCGCCTTCCAACGGGAGCAGCGACGCGGCAGCCATTTGGCCCTGCTCAACGAGATTGGCCGGCGGGCATCATCGGTTCTCAATTCCGAAGAGCTGCTACCGCATATATGCGTTCAGGTACGCGAGGCTTTTGGACTTGACTGGGTGCGCCTTGAGGCGTGCGACCGCCAAACCGATGAACTCGTCGTGCAAGCCGAAGCGGGCTATGGAAAGGAATTCATTGGCCGTCGCACTCCCCTGGGCAAGGGACTTTCAGGTACCGCTGCGATGCACGGGGAGCCGGTGGTAGCAAGTTGGGATCCGAGTGAGATGGAGCAGCAGAACCCCATGCTGGCGCCTGATGCGCTTTCCGCAGTCAGCCTGCCACTGGCGTACCAGAATGAGCTGTTAGGGGTCTTGACCTTGGAGAGTCGTCGAGAACAGGCCTTTTCTTCTCAGGATGTCTTGACGCTCAAGACGCTGTCCGATCAGCTCGCCATCGCCCTGCGCAATGCTCGAGCCTATCAGAATGCCGTGGAAGAAGCTATCACGGACGGTCTGACCGGCCTCAAGACCCACCGATATTTCATGGAAGCGCTCGAGCGGGAATTGGGACGCTCGCGACGTTCCGGCCGCCCTTTCGCTGTCGTCATGATGGACCTTGATCGGTTCAAGCTCGTCAACGACCAGAATGGCCACCTGGAGGGGGACCGGGTGCTCAGGCTGGTTGCCAAAGTGCTGGGCGACCAGCTTCGCGAATCCTCCGTGCTCGCCCGTTACGGCGGAGACGAGTTTTCCATGTTGATGCCCGAAACGACAGAGGAAGAAGCCCAACGAGCCGCCGAACGATTGCGCACTGTCATCGAGAAGGAGCCCTTGCTGGCAACTCGCCATGTGACGGCCAGTTTTGGCATCGCCGTTTACCCTCAACACGGGGCCACATACCAAGCGATCCTCCAGGTGGCGGACATGGGCATGTACGTCGCCAAGCACGCGCAAGGCAATCGGGTATGCGGGGCGATGCCGGTTCCTCACTATGCCCAGGTTGAGGCGTATCTCGACGTCGAGTTTCGGCGGAAGTTTTCCACCGGGCCGGCGGCTTTTAACGAGATCCTCCAGCACCTCGAAAAGGCCGTCAATGCAAACGCCGAGGTCAAGGTCGTCGATGCCGTCACCTCGCTGGCACGAGCCATCGATATTTCGGACCACTACACGCGATTCCACGGCCAAGCGGTTTCACGGGTGGCGGCGCAGATTGCCCGGCAGATGGGTTTGCCGGATGAGGAATTGGCAGAAATTCGGCGGGCCGGCATCCTCCACGATATTGGCAAGATCGGTGTGCCGCACACCATTTTGTACAAGCCAGGCCCCCTCACCAAGGAAGAGTACGCCGTCATGCAGGGTCACAGTGTGAACGGCCAGAAGATTCTGGAGCCTTTGAAGGTGGCAGCCGTCCAGCGCATCGGTCTGATGGTGCGACACCACCACGAAAAGTTCGACGGCGGCGGTTATCCCGACCACTTGAAGGGTCGCGAAATCCCTCTGGGTGCCCGCATCCTGACTTTAGCGGACAGCTTTGACACAATGATCTCGGAACGCGGGTATAAGAAGGCCCGCACCCTCGAAGAGGCGATCGCGGAATTGCTTCGCTGTAGGGATACGCACTTCGACTCCGAGCTCGTGCAAGCCTTCTTAAGATCGCTCGAGACTTATGGGGACCCGCGAGGCAACACGGTTTGGGACCAAGAGGATAATTTGGCGCGTGTGGAAATAGCGGATTGGGTGTCAGAGGGAGTGCTGGCGGTCCAGCAAGCATAGCGGGCGCGGCCCATGCCGCCGCCCCGTGCCTCGAAGCCAACTAAGTTTTGCCCGACGAACCCTTGGCATGCGCCTCTAAGCTGCTCACCTCCCACCTGCCCCGGCGTGCTCCGACTCGCTCGACTTATCCAGTTCCGACGATAACCTACCTATGAGTCTAACCCCCAAATGCCCACGGTCTTTTTCCGCACCCCTTCCTGGCGCCTCTCCGCATTTTTCGCTTGACAAACCGCGGGACGTATGGTAGCCTATAGTTGTGGTCATTTTGTGGACACATTGTCGTGGGCAGGCCTCCGACCCCGAGGAAAAGCGCAATAGTCCCGGCACTGGGGAAAACCGGGATCCGAAAAAAACAAGAAATAGTACGAACGAAGCCAGTATGTTATTGAAAACAAAGAGAGGCATTTCAGAAACGAACTAAAACGAACTCAAAACGAACCCCAATTGAGTGCTCAAATGCGTGAATTAGACCCAAAATTCGAGCTTTTTGACAGCGTACGCGTCGGGGCGGGGAACTGGATCGTGGGAGATGCGGCAGGGCCCGAAATTGCTCGACTGGGGGAAACCCGGGGGACCGCGAGAGAATTCAAGAATACCGGGAACAAAGCCAAGAAGTTGCTGAAAACAAAGGACATCACTTTTTTGAATGCTGCAAATCAGAGGTCTTTGTCGCGCCAATCGGCACAAATCGGGCTCCGAAGGGAGCAAGGGCAATTTGGGAAAACGAGGTAAGGCTTGGGCATCGCAAGGCGAGGCAGAACAGTGACAAAGTGTCGGCTAGACAGGATTGAGGTTTTCCAGCGACGACTTGTCAAACATGACCCCCGGCCCAGGGGCCATCGTAAGACATGACCGGGGATGTCCGCCGGGCGCTGAGGTGGCTGCGCCTAGCCAGTGCCGGTGATCCTCCCGACAAGTCGAGGCGGCAAGACACACACGCCGTGCCGTTTCCGATGCTGCTGGTACGGCGGCATGGTTGACTCCGGACACTCGACGGGGACAGGCACGGCGCTCCCGGCGAGATCGCAGTCGGCCCACACCCAGAGCCCCAGCTTGCTCCGCTGGTCAGGGGCAATTCCGCTGAACTTGACGCGCGCCGGGCCGTTCGGCAAGTCGCAAATATACCAGGTCCACTGACTCAAGTAAGGCTCAAGGCGTTTCGCGGCACTTTCCGGCCCTCCCGCGAAGTATCCAATATGTCCTGTTGAATCAGTTACTTGCAGAGGAACTGAGCGCCCGTTGACCTCGCACCAGCAATTGGTCGTCAGGTGATCGTAGCCGGGAAACTCGAGGAGCAGCAGCGCTTTGCCCGTAACCGCTCCGCCGGGAATCGAGACGGCACACTCGATCTCGAACGTGGACGTTGCGAGTGGCGTGTCGCCGAGGTGAAGCCAATCCGACTTCGGGAACCCATCGATCCTCTGGGAGACCACTGTAGCTTGCAGGTTGCCTAGTTCCCTAGGACGCATCTCGACAGCCTGTTCGCCACCCTGCGGCAGCAGCAGCCGAACGCGGCCGGCGCCGTCTGCAATCCCCACCCTGCCGCTCGAATCCCGATACCAGCGCGCACCCAGGGCTACGGGCTCGACGAGCTCCGGGCGCGGCACAATCTCCAAGAAGAGGAGTTCCCACGGGGCAAGGTCCAGCGCGATCTTTGAGCCGGCCGTGACGCCATCGGCGATTCCCTTGCGATAAGGATATTGTGTGTAGCAGACGGCGTCGGAGAGTCGGCTAGGGCAGCCTGTCGTCGCCAAATCCAGCGTAAAGCTCCTTGATTCGTTCGAGGGATTTCGGATGGCCACAATCCCGCGCTGGCCGCTCCAGTGTGCATAAGCGTACGGCTCGCCGAGTTCCACGCGTGATGCCAGCACGGTGGTGTTACGGAGGACTTCCTGGTTGCGCCGGCCCCATTTCAGCAACCCCGCGTAGATTTCCCAGTCAGCGTCCGTCATGAACTTGGGGTTTATGTAAGTCGAAACGAAGAACCTTCCGCGGCCGAACGCCATGGCGGCGTGGTTGGCAAATCCGCCCGCGCCGTCACAGTGGACGATGTCAAAGGACTGCATGGCGTTCTGGGGCAGCCAGATTTCGTCGAGCGCCGACATGACGAAGAACTCGCGCGCCGTGGTCTGCGATTCCCGGTAATCGGGGGCGGGCCCGATGCCGGCCATGCAATCGCCGCCGGCCCCTGCCCACACGGAGTCGGCGTGCTTGATCAGCCAGGGGCTGCTGTAATTCGCCAGGGCATTGAGGTAGGTCGGCTCGGTGAAAAGCTCGGGATCGGCTTGCTTGCAGGCGTCAATCAACTCCAGGGAGCACTCGGCGAGCGGTTCGACGGAATCGTCACCGGGCAGCAGTTGGTCGTGCACACGCTCTTCACGGGCGATAAAGCCGTCGAATTTGATGTGCCCTAAGTGATATTGCGTGATGAGCGCCTGCAGCTCATTCTTAGCGGCCAGAAGATATTTCGGGTCCGCCAGGGAAATGCCTATGGCATGGGAATTCACCGGATCGTTGCTGCGCTCAACGACCGCATAGCCGTTCTGAGCGGCCCATTGATAATCGATGACCGGCGCATAAACCTCGCTGGGGGACATCCATAAACCTAGCCTCGCCCCCGTCGGCCTGATGCAGTCCGCAAGGCTGGCGAGGCCGTTCGGGAAGTTTGCCCGGCTGACGACCCAGATGCTTTGGGGATCGCTCCAACCCATATCCGCCGTGACAAAATCGAAGAAGACACCGTGATTGTCATGAAGGCTCTTCACCAGCCTCTGGATCAGTGGCAGGCAGACGTCTTCACGGAAGATCTCCGGCAAGCTCCACCAGGAGTTGTAGCACGCCACCAGGCGGGGCGGCGCTAGCCTGATATCGTCGAGGTAATGAAAGAAGGCGTCCTTCGTCCGGCCGGGCGCGGCGACTCCGGTCACCGTGGCATGAAGCCTGAGCCATTCCGAGGTGAGCGTCTTGCCACCGGGCCGGCTCCGCAGCACGAAACCTCTGGAGCTGTATTCGTTGAAGGCCGCAACGAATTCCACGCCCGCCCACATAGTCGGGCAAAAAACGGGGTGGCTGCCGTAGCGCATGCGGTCAGCGGTCGAGGATTGCCAGTCGCGATTGACGCCTTGCCAACAATCCAGGTCCGCTCGCATCAATCGGCGCGTGCTACCCGGGCGCGCCTGGCGGATCGAAAGCTGCTTGCGCACATAGGCCTTGGCCGGAAGAAGTGAGTACTCCGCGCGGACCTGGAGGTCTGTGAATGGCTCTGAATGGCCGGAGTAGATAATCTCCACACGTTCCGGGCTCTCGGTGGATACCCTGGCGCTGAATTGCGCTGAATCTGCAACCGCACCCCCGCTGAACTCCAAGCTAAATTCCGTGTTCGGCAGGTCTACGGTTTCATTCGCAAGCTTGTTCACCAGCCGGCGGACAGTAACTCTGTCCTGAGCGACCGTAAAGCCAAACTCCAGACTATCGTTGCGAAGCTTGTGTTCCCCTTTCGCCTTCGACGGGAGAGCGCTCGAGCCTGTGGGTACTGCGAAAGCCAGCATTCCTTGCAGGCACTCACGTCGGCTGAATTGCAGCGACTTGTTGGTCATCCTCTACCTCCTCGTGCCCCTTGCGCCAGTGCGCCTCCGGTCGATGTGGTTCATCCACGGGTGCTTCAGGGAGAGGGAATTCTATTCCATTTTGATCGAAATGCAACATGGGACGGTCGCACGTCTTGCGCCCCGCTCCGGTCTCCATCGCTCCTCGTTTCGCGTCCGTCACTCGGTCAGATTCTTTTCGAGGGGTGACCTCATTGGGGGTGGAATCGTGGCTCGCTCGCCCCTGATTCTTCGGCCTGTCGGGACTGGGTCTTCTTGCCATTAAGCTGACGGGTGACTTTACTCCGCAACAAACTGCCGTCTCGTAGGCGTTCCAACTTTAGTAATACCGAGTAGTGTACAGTGACGAAGTGTCTCTTGACACCAGATTGCCGCTCGGCTAATGTTCGCGCGTCTTAATCCCAGCCGGCACCTTGGAGGCGTTTACTTCATTCTGGTCGCGTCATGGCGTCACCGGAAAAGTGTGTGCCGGCAGCCGTCGCAACCCGAGAATTTCGTGCAATCGCGTGGCCCACTTCTACCAGGAATTCTCGCATCCAGTAGTGGGAGCCAATCTATCGCTTAGCGAAGGCGTCCGGCCTGCTGTGGTACTTCAAAATGAGTGTCTACGACGAAATGAACCCGTGGTCGAAGTGGCGGCCCGCGTGGCTGCCCTGGGTTGCGAAAGCTTTGGAGTACGGCACACCTGTTTTGGAGGGCAGCAGCTTTAGTCGGGCAGCGCGGACTCGCAATGCTGCCTGCTGTTGAAGAAGCTGGTCCGCACGCAAAACGCGAATGAGGGAGGACTCGATGATCGAGATTAGGTACAAACCCGCAATACCGCTCGCGTGGGCCATGGCCGTCACGCTGGCGGCTTTCTTGGCAGCCTTGGGAGGCGCCCAGGCGTACGCCAAAGGGGCGCGAGAGTTCGCGGGCTTTTACAAAATCCTGAAGGTGGCGAACCAGGACGGCAGGGTGGAGGTGCGAGTCTCACTTCGCGTCTTCAATTACAGCGAGGCGGACGTGAAAGACGCCACCATCTCTCTGGAGAACTCCCTGCCCCATGCACCGGGTGCTGGAGAAGCGTGGGAGAAGGAGCAGCCTTCCTTCCGGGGCGTCACCCTACACGTTAACGAGCGCCAGGTGGTGCCGCCGCTGGAGGCCACTTTCACCGTTCCCGCGCGCGAGTACGAGGAGTGGCTGAGAGGCGCTCAGCCGCACTTCGTGATCGACTACCAGGACGCTACGGGAAAGCCTAGGCACCGAGCGATTGAGTTGATGCGGAGGCCCTAGCGTCGCAGCTGATTCTTTGCGATCCCGCGGATCCCCTCAACTCGACGCCTCTTGCCCAAAGAGGGAGAACGCAGGGAGCAATCCGAAAGCTCGAATGCTGGGCGCAGCGAAGCATCTGTGCAGTTGTGCGCGAGTCTTCGAGCCGAAAGCAACTGCGGCGATCCTTCGCTTTGCAAAGGATGACAGCGAGTGGATCTTGCCAGACCTTCTCTCTCCGATGGGGGAGAGGTGCCAGCGAAAATAGGGGTCCACAAGCTCGGGATGTCAACCACCAAGCGTGACGGCACCGCAAAGCGGCCGGGAAAATAGGGAGGGATATCGTCATGTGCCAAGTAAGAACAGCTGTTTGCTTTGCCAGTCTGCTGCTTTCGGTGGCGGCCGGCGCACAACAAGACGTGATCAAAAGCCTTGCAGGTGGTGGACCGGGTGGACTGAACAACCTCCCGGCCACTTCTGTCAATGTCCCTTACCCGATTGCCGTCACTACCGACAGTTTCGGAAACTTTTACTTCTCAACAGACTGGTCGACAGGGCAGCGTATATTTAAGGTTAACGCCTCAGGGACTCTGACCGTGTTCGCCGGGAACGGATTCGTCGGGTATAGCGGCGATGGCGGGCCGGCTCCGCAAGCCGAATTGAATGGCCAGTGGGGTATCGCGGCGGATTCTTTCGGCAACGTCTACATTGCCGACACGTGGAACTGCGTGATCCGCAAGGTTGACACAACCGGGACCATCAGCACTTTTGCCGGTACGGGGGTGTGCACATACGGCGGAGACGGTGGGGCGGCCACCAGCGCGAACCTTAATTCGCCCTACGGTGTAGCCGTGGATAATTCCGGCAATGTATATATCGCGGATACCTACAACGACCGCATTCGCGAGGTGACGGTTTCAAACGGTGAGATCAACACCGTGGCGGGCAACGGCACGCTTTGCGAGAGCGGCGGCGCGGCCTGCGGGGACGGTGGCGCGGCCACCAGCGCCGGACTCAGCGATGTCTTCTCCTTGGCAGTGGATGGCTCTAGAAATGTATACATTGCTGACTACGATAATTATTCAATTCGTAAGTTCAGGGTTGGAGGCAACATCAACACCGTGGCAGGCAACGGCACGCAATGCGAACCCGGCGGCGTGGCCTGCGGGGACGGCGGCTTGGCCACCAGCGCCGAATTGTATGGGGCGAGAGGAGTTGCCGTGGATTCGCCCGGGAACATCTTTATTGCGGAAACGTACTACTCTCGCATTCGTGAGGTGACGGTTTCGAACGGCGACATCAACACCGTGGCGGGCAATGGCATGAACTGCTGGGACGGGGGAGCGGCCTGCGGGGACACCGGCTTGGCCACCGGCGCCGGACTCAGCATCGTCTTCGGCGTGGCGCTGGACAGTTCGGACGATATATTTATCGCCGATTGTGACAACCTTGGCATTCGCGAGGTGACGGCTGCGAACGGCATCATCAACACCGTGGCGGGGAACGGAACCGCCGGCTTCTTTGGCAATGGGATTCCCGCCACCAATGCAGTTCTATACTTCCCATCGGCTGCGACCTCCGATTCGGCCGGGAACATCTACATTGCCGATCAGGACAACTGCATCGTCCGTGAAGTGAACGCCACCACCGGAATTATCACGACCTTTGCCGGTACGCCGCCGCTCTGTGGCGATGCGGGGGACGGCGGCCCGGCCACCAGCGCCCTGCTTGACTATCCAAGCAAGGCGGCGGTTTACGATGGTAACGTTTACATTGCCGACAGCGCAAACTGCGTCGTCCGGGAGGTTGATACTACCGGTGCGATCAGCACTTTCGCCGGTACGCCGGGCGTTTGTGGCTACGCCGGGGACGGTAGTGCGGCCACCGGTGCTTACCTAAACGCACCCGAAGGGGTTGTCGTGGCTAGTTCCGGCAATGTGTATATTGCGGATAGCGGCAACAACGCTGTGCGCGAGGTGAGCGGCGGCATTATCAACACCGTGGCGGGCAACGGCATTGCCGGCTATTCCGGAGATGGCGGACCCGCTACCAGTGCCTTGCTCGACTCCCCACAGGACGTCGCAGTGGACGCCTCCGGGAACCTCTACATCGCTGACTCCGCTAACGGCCGGGTTCGGGAAGTGAATACCGGTGGAATCATCAGCACCTTCGCGGGCGATGGCTCCGCCGGGTTCTCGGGAGACGGGAATCCGGCTAACCAGTCCAGCCTGAATGGGCCCCAGGGAGTGGCGGTCGACGCGGCTGGGGACGTTCTCATTGCAGACACACTCAACAACCGTATTCGGTGGGTGGATGGCCTAGATATCATCCACACCGTTGCCGGCAACGGCGATTACGGTCTTTCCGGCGATGGAGGCGCAGCAACCAGCGCCATGCTAGCCCACCCCTACGGAGTTGGCCTCGATCCCTCAGCGAACATCTACGTTGCGGACACGCTGAACAACCGAGTCCGTATGATTAGTGCGGTGGCGGGGCTCAATGCCTCGTCGACGAGCGTCACGTTTGGCCCCCAGGGAGTGGGCACGACCAGCAGCCCGCAGACCGTGACGCTGTCGGCAGTCGGCCCGTTGGACATCACCAATATTACTGTTACAGGCGATTTCAGTCAGTCGGGCGATTGCGCGACCGGTGCGATGTCCGGACAGTGTGTGATGAACATCGTGTTCAAGCCCACGGTCGCCGGAGCGCGCACCGGTACGGTCACCATCAGCGACAACGGTTACTTTAGCGGTAGTCTGGTGATAAACCTGCGCGGCGGGAGCGGAGCGCAGGTGGCGACGCCCACATTTGCACCTCCAGGAGGAACCTACTCCTCAACGCAGACCGTGACCATCTCTGATGGGACCAGCGGTGCCACGATCTACTACACCACCAATGGCACGACGCCCACGACGAGTTCGACCCAGTACACCGGTCCGATAACGGTCAGTTCCACTGAAACAATTGAAGCGATTGCCACCGCCAGCGGTTATTACAACAGTGCAGTAGCGACGGCAACTTACACCATCAACCTCAACCTTTCTCCGGCGCCGACGCCGACGTTCTCACCCGCTCCCGGCAGCTACTCCTCGGCGCAGACCGTGACGATCTCCGACTCGGCCGAAGGAGCCAAGATCTACTACACCACCAATGGCACGACGCCCACGACGAGTTCGACCCACTACACTGGTCCGATTCAGGTCAACTCCACGGAAACAATTGAGGCGATTGCGTCGGCCTCGGGATACTCCACCAGCGCTGTGGCAACGGCGACTTACACGATTGGCCCTGCCCAACCCTACACTGCGTTCGATCTCGGGACGCTTGGTGGGGCAGCTTCCCAAGGATGGGGCATCAATAATGGCGGACAAGTTGTAGGGCAATCCCAAACCTCTGCCGGCTCTTATCACGCCTTTCTCTACAGTGGCGGAACGATGACGGATTTGGGCACACTCTATGGTCAGTCGGAAAGCGTCGCCCGGAGCATCAACAACAACGGACAGGTGGTAGGGTACGTCGGCGGGGATATCGACTCATGCGGGGGACTCCAGTACTGCCCGGAGCCAGAGACGAGCTACTCGTTTCTTTACAGCGGAGGGACCATGGGCGACCTCTTTGCTGGTGTATCCGGCGTTAGCGGGAGTGATGCTTACGGCATCAACAACAGCGGGCAGGTCGTCGGCTATGAGGATAACTACAGCATCCCCGGGACCTCCCCCGATTTCCCCTACCTCTATACCGCCGGTACCGTGGCTGACTTGGGAGCGCTCCCGGGTGCCACGGCTGCGTCCCCCAATGGCTACGCCTACAGTTTTGCCACGGGAATCAATGATAGCGGCCAAGTGGTCGGCGTTTCGGAAGGAGTCAACTACGCGCACGGCTTCCTCTACACCCAAGGGGCCCTAATTGACCTCGGCACCCTGCCGGGCGGTGGCGCCAGCGAGGCCAACGCGATTAACAACACCGGGCAGGTTGTGGGTTTCTCCTATGTTTCCGGGCTCAACACAACTCACGCATTCCTCTATGGCAGTGGCGCCATGACCGATCTCGGTACACTGCCGGGCGACTACAGTAGCATGGCGACGGCGATTAACAATGCGGGACAAATTGTGGGGGCAGGGTCGTTTCACGCCTTCCTTTACAGCGACGGCACGATGACTGACCTGAACAGTTATGTAAGTTTGCCCACCGGCGTTTATCTAATTTACGGCACCGCCATCAACGATAAAGGGCAGATTGTGGCGGAAGGAAGCGACTACCACTCCTATCTCTTAACGCCGAGGCCCACCCCTATCGCCGGCGCTTCGCCTAGCTCGCTCACCTTCACGGCGACCATGGTCAATTCCACCAGCAGCCCGCAGGCAGTTACGCTGTCCAACACCGGCACTGCCGCGCTTTCCGTGGCTGGCATTACCGCCAGCGCCAACTTTGCCCAAACCAACAATTGCGGCAGCAGTGTGGCCGCGGGCGGCTCCTGCACCATCAATGTTACGTTTACTCCGCTCACTACCGGCACGCTCACCGGTGCTCTAACCATTACCGACAACAGCAATGGTGTGGCGGGCAGCACGCAGACAGTCAGCTTGACGGGCACGAGCGTTTATCCCGCGCCCACCATCACCAGCATTTCCCCGACTTCGGCCACAGCCGCCACGGCAGGCGCG
>Ga0209517_10002255_pt1 | contig 27530 bp, 24 predicted proteins | sample PeaSoiMetSII2010_FD_187695 | JGI IMG/M metagenome (GOLD analysis project Ga0209517, IMG submission 187695) | Peat soil microbial communities from Weissenstadt, Germany - SII-2010 (SPAdes) (version 2) | ecosystem: Environmental > Terrestrial > Soil > Wetlands > Peat | place: Germany...
GATCTGTGGGCTCGGCAGGGCGTCTCCAGATTCGGAGCGAGTTCTCGGCTGGGCGAGTTCAAGGACGTGACAGGGGCGTTTTCCTGGCGCTTCCTTGATTTATCCGAGTCCGTACCTTTTGGAAAACAAAAGCGTTCCTCCGGATCTTGCTGCCGGCATCCCCGAGTTCGTCGCTTCGTTCCCTTCGTAAGAGTCCAGGGAATGAAGTGATGAACTCGGAGGTAGAAGAGATTTCCGTGATCGCGCCCTGCGGGCCGGTATGCGAGGGACAGGGATATCGAAGAACCAAGCGGGGCGGTAGTGTAAGGGTTTTAGAGGCTAAAAATCGTCCCCCATGGAGGGAAGCGCGTGCGCGCGCGGGGGCTTTATCTGCTGTGCATATCAGTCCAAAAAGTAGTGGTCTGGACTTTCCGTCGCTGAGAAACATGGTCCGGCGTCGCGGATGATAAAACCTATTATGTACCCGGAGGGCTTGAACCTGGCACTAGGAACCCCGCATCCAATCAGAACGAACCTCAGTAACGGCCGTATCAGAAGAGCCTTGGAAATTCGCTATGTTATGTAGACCTGGCGGGGTTTGTGTCAGGTTTACATAATATATATTATCAGACATTGATGTTTTATCCTCAAACATCTCCCTCCTGGCTGGGATTCGAAAAAAGGCTCGCTAATTTCCTAACCCGTTAGCGGTATCCCCATTTCGATTTCCACTTGACTTCAAACCGCTTCCCCAGTAAATTAATCAGGTTCCATGCGGGAATAACTCAGTGGTAGAGTGCAACCTTGCCAAGGTTGAAGTCGCGGGTTCAAATCCCGTTTCCCGCTTCATAGATAATTCAGGGTGGTTGTGAAACCACCCTTTTTTTTCTAGACTTCCAGCCGCCTTTGCCTATAATTTTTAAATTATGAATCAAATGGCCCTGGCCCAGCAAATTCATGCTAACAGGAAAACCTTGAAAGCCCAGCTCGATGAATTTTATTCCTGCTTCGCCTCAAAGGATTCAGTCCTCGTTACCATTGACCCCGACCCGGACGCGATCGGATCTGCCCTTGCCGTAAAAAGGCTTCTCTGGCATAAAGTAGCCACCACCTCGATAGGAATTATCAGGCCTATAAGAAGATTGAACAATCTGGCAATGGTGAGACTTCTGAGGATTCCGTTGACGCCTTTGGATAAGGTCGATACGCAGAAAGCGACTAAGTTTGTCCTGGTCGACATTCAGCCGTCTCATAATGATTTGTTGAGCAAGATTCCCTACACGGCGGTAATCGATCATCATCCGCAAAATCAGGAAGTGCACGCTGATTTCTGTGACGTGCGCCCGGAATACGGATCAACCTCCACAATAATGACGCAATATCTCAGGGCCGCCAGGATCAAACCCTCGCAAGCTCTTGCCACATCTCTTCTGTATGGCATAAAAACGGATACCCGCAATTTTGAGCGCCACACGCTGGTCGAAGATATCGAGGCTTTCAAGTACCTCTTTAAGTATGCCGATCACCAGGTTTTGAGAAAAATAGAGATTTCAGACCTTTCGCTAAGTGATACAAAGTTTTTCAACAAAGCCTTCACGAGGAAACACGTGGTAAAGGACCGGATTTTCGCCTACCTTGACGAGGTGCCGTCCGCCGACATTTTGGTCGAGGTTGCCGAATTCCTGCTGAAGATTCACGACATTTGCTGGAGCATCGTATCCGGTATCTTTCAGGATAGCCTCATAATAGTTGTTCGAAACGATGGGCAGCGAAAGGACGCCGGCAGACTAGTCAGACGGGCGTTCGGATCGCTTGGGTTAGCAGGAGGACATCAGGCGATGGCCCGCGCAGAGATTCCGCTAAAGCGCGTGTCAGAAGCCATCGGAAGCTTGTCCTCCACTTCGATCGAGCGCTTTGTGCAGCGCAGCCTCTCTCCTTTCAGAAAGAATTAGCGAACCAAGTGCAACCTACAGAATCAAATAATAAAAATGCCGCCTCCGGGTCCAAGATCGACGCGGGTCTGCGACCGGTAAAAACCATAGATATTTATACCGATGGCGCTTGTTCGGGCAACCCCGGGCCGGGCGGATGGGGCGCCATTTTGCGCTATAAGGGATCAAAGAAGGAGATTTCCGGCTTTGAGAGGCAGACTACAAACAACAGAATGGAAATGAAGGCAGTAATCGAAGCCTTTAGGATGCTCAAAGAACCTTGCGTTGTAAGGGTCCACACCGACTCTCAGTATCTGCGCAACGGCATTACCGTCTGGATAAATGGATGGAAGCGAAATGGCTGGGAGACCAAGAGCAGACAGCCGGTAAAGAATCGTGAGCTTTGGGAGGCCCTGGATGAACTTTCGCAAAAGCACCAGGTGGAATGGGTCTGGGTCCAGGGACACGCCGGCCATCCTGAAAACGAGCGCTGTGACGAACTCGCCCGCCAGGAGATAATCAGGAACGCAAGATAATTTTTTTCAAATCGGGCTTGGAAACTTTTCCAATCGCATTCCTGGGCAGTTCCTTAAAAGCCAGCACGTCTTTGGGGACCTTGTAGGATGCAAGCCGCTCTTTGCTCCAGGCCCTTAGTGCATCAGCATCCAAGCCGGCGCCTTCGCGCATCACAAGCGCAGCGACGACCCGCTCACCCCAGGTTGAGTCCGCAACTCCCACTACCGCGCACTCTTTGATGTCCGGATGGGCTAGTAGGGTTTCTTCGATTTCCAGGGCCGATACCTTGTAGCCGCCGGTTTTGATAATGTCCACGCTGCTGCGGCCGAGAATGCGATAGATACCACTCTCCTGCACGGCGATATCGCCGGTTAAAAACCAGCCGTCCCGGAATGCTTTCCTTGTTTCTTCCGCTCTATTCCAGTATTCCAGAAAGACGGTCTTGCCTCGCACGGTGATCTCTCCCGGGGTCCCGGCCCCTACAGGAGCACCTCCCACATCCGTCAGCCTGACTTCCACTCCCGGCAAGGGCAGCCCGACGCGCCCCGGTTGCCTCTGCCCACGCAGCGGGTTGGAAAGACACATGCCTATTTCGGTCATCCCATATCTTTCCAGGAGGACATGTCCCGATACCTGCTTCCATCTTTCCAACACAGGTACAGGCAAGGCCGCCGATCCGGACACCATGAGCCTCATCTTCCGGCAGCCCCTGGACATCTGATCCCTTTCTGCCGGCGATGCCTTCTCCCAGGCATCTATGAGCTTTACATATATGGTGGGGACTGCCATGAACAGTGTCAGTCCGCCCCCGGCTATCCGGTCCCAGACTTTGCGGGCGTCAAAGGCGGGATGGATTTCGCACACCGCTCCAACCCAGAGGGCGCAGGCCATGACGTTGACAATCCCGTGGAGATGATGGAGCGGCAAAATTTCCAATATCCGATCCTCTCCTGTCCATCCCCAGGCCTCAACCAGACTTGTAATCTGGGCTGCTATATTTGCATGGGTGGTTACAACTCCTTTTGGTTTGCCGGTGGTCCCGCTGGTATAAAGAATCATGGCTCGCCTCGAAGTGGCCACCGCAGGCACGGGACCCGCCGGATGTGCCAGGGCCTCGGTGCTCGACGCCAATCTGAGCTTGCGCTCCTCTGCCGGCCGGCCGAGCCGGTTAGACAAATCCGGATGTACAACAGCGGCTGCCGGGCTGGTGTCATCGAGCACGTATTCCAGTTCGAAGCGCGGATGGAACAATGACAACGGAACGGCAATGCCGCCTGCCCGCCAGATACCCCATTGCATGGCAACGTAATCAAACCCAGGAGGCGTCAAAAAAACCACCGGCTTTTCTTTCAAATCCGAGGCTCCGTCCAGGAGAAAGGACGCGACCCTGCGTGAGGCATCCAGGAGCTGCCGATAGGTAAAAGCGCCTTCGGGCGCGAGGATCGCCGTCCTTTCATCGTAGTGTTCGGCTTGCGGTATAAGTAGTATGGACATGTCAGGCGCCTTACAACCTTAGCATTGGCAACGGGTTAAACGGGTGTTTGCAGCACCACCGAAGAGTGAGGAGGACCAACCGGCCATGAAATCCGTTTCGAGGAAATGCGCGTAACACTGCCGTCAGGAGAGAACGTTCCAACCGCGTCGGCAGTGAGAAGAGGCAAACATCGAGCCAGTCGGCCTTTCGAAAAGCTTCGACGAGTTCTTGTTCGGGACCATGCCAGGCAAACACTTTGTGGTGTTGATCGATCATCTGAACAATGCCCTCGGCCCAGGACTCGCGAGCAATTTTCGAAAGGTGGTCCACAGCCCGTCGCTCAGACGGAGCGAGATAGTCAAAGGTATTGTCGAGCCAGATGCCGATATCGTGAAATGCAGATGCCAGCGCCAACTTCTCTTGATCCTCTCCGGTGGCGCTCGCCAAAGCACATGACAGATTGAATACGCGATATGCGTGGTTGCGATAGGCAAGATATGCCCATCCGAGGGCTGGTTTCCACTTTTCGAACAGTTCGTCGATGCTTTGATGTGCTTCGATGATTCTCATGCGAGTCTCTGCCAGACCTCGGCACCTTTGGCTTCCAGACCATGCGGAAGGGGTCTTTCCAACTCAGCCCAATAAGACTTCGCTTTTATGGGGTGGCTTTCGGCGAGCTTGACGGCTCGGAGCTGTGGTTCCCAAATTGCTGTTGAAGAGAAGGCAGGGGCAACGCCGGAAGCGAAAGTATGAGAGCAGCCCGAAATAGGTAAACACCATGCCTCATGAAGCGATTCCACTATAAAATTCAAGACTTATATGGTCTTCCCTGGTCACTTTTCACTTCTACATAGCGGCATGCCCTGCCCCACCCTATCCTGAGGAGTCTGCCAATATTGACCAGTTCGCTCAGTTCACGCGAGGCCTGACGATCGGAAATTGCGGCTAGTTGCGAATAATGCTTATTGGTAATAAACCCGTTGGCTTTGATGAATTCTATTGCCTGTACCTGCCGCACCATGAGACCTGAATCGTGCATACGGTCACTGCCGCTGAGACCGGAAACGGGTAAAATCCCCGCATCGGCAATCTTTGTATCTCCCATGCTGATTGCAGACGTGGCGCTGGGTTCTCTCACTTCGGCAGGAAGGTCCTTGACCTGGATTTCATGTCTGTCCGAAAGAATAATCGCCCTTTCGATAACGTTTTCCAATTCCCGCACGTTTCCCGGCCAAAAGTAATCGAGAATGCGTTCTATAGCTCCGGATGATATGGCGATCAACTCCTGATGGTTTTCCTTTGCGTACTTTGAAAGGAAATGCATTACAAGAAGATACAGATCGTCCTTTCGTTCCCGCAGCGGGGGCAAATAGACATGCACGACGTTGAGCCGGTAATAAAGGTCGCTACGGAATATTCCGTTCGCAGCGTCTTCCTTTAGATTCCGGTTGGAGGCCGCAACAACCCGTACATCCACTTTGAGAGTGTGGCTGCCCCCTACCCTTTCGAACTCCATTTCCTGGAGAACACGAAGCAATTTAACCTGGAGCGTAGAGGACATTTCGCTTATTTCATCAAGAAAGAGCGTCCCTCCATCAGCGAGTTCGAACCTGCCTTTCCGCTGGCTGACCGCGCCGCTGAACGCGCCCTTTTCATGTCCGAAAAGTTCGCTCTCAAGAAGAGTTTCCGGTAAAGCCCCGCAGTTTACAGATATGAACGGCTGGTCCTTTCTCGGGCTGTTGTAATGTATTGCCCTCGCAATCAGCTCTTTGCCGGTACCCGAGTCACCAGTTATCAGAACAGTTGCCTTGGTTGGCGCCACTTTTTCGATCAGTCCGAATATGCGCTGCATTTGGACGCTTTTGCCGATTATGTTGCCGAAGTTATACTTGCCTTGCAGCTCACGGGTCAGTTGCCGGTTCTGCCTGATCAGGTGATGATGGTTGATTGCCTTGCCTATGGTGAGTTTCAACTCTTCGTTTTTGAAAGGCTTGAGTATGTAGTCAAAAGCGCCCTTCCGCATCGCTTCCACCGCTTTTTCCACACTACCGAAGGCGGTCATCATAATAACGGGAAGATCCGGCTGCCGCAGTCGAATGCGTGACATTAACTCCATACCGTCCATTCCCGGCATTTTCATGTCCGTGATCACCACGTCAAGATCGTTTTCCTCGATGCACTCGAGGCCCTTGCCGGCACCTTCGGCGGTGATCACCTGATAGCCCTCTTCGGAAAGCAGGGCCTCTAAAACGAGCAGATAATTTCTTTCGTCATCGACGATAAGGACTGTATTCATTTTCTATTCAGCAGCTTCCCCTCCCGCCTCAAATTCCGGTTGTGTAAGCGGGAGTCTTATGATCATGGTGGCGCCCTGCCCTTCCTCGCTTACCACTTCGATTTCGCCGCTGTGATTATCGATTATGGTCTGAACGATGGCAAGCCCCAGTCCCGTTCCCTTTTCGCGAGTGGTGAAAAAAGGATTGAAAATCTTTTTCATGGTCTCTTTGGGAATGCCCGAACCTGTGTCCTGGACCTGAATTTCCACGAGAGAATCCCCATTGCCGCCACCAGTTATCGCAGTCTTTACTGTTAGCATGCCACCTTCAGGCATCGCCTGAATCGAATTGGCAAAGATGTTGACAAAGGCCCGGTAAAGCAGATCATGGTCGGCGTCCAGACAATACTCCCCTGTCTGATAACATTTTTGGACCTTGATTCCGAGCCGCTGACACTCAGCTTCCAGTATTGAAAGATTCCTGTCCAGAATGTCCTCTATCTTGCATTCGGAAGGATGCAGCGTCGTGGGCCTGGCGAAATCCAGAAACTCGGTCAGGATATCATTCAGGCGTGTCGATTCTTCGACGATGATCGAGGAAAATTTCTTTTGCCGATCATCGCTCATGCGGCAATCGAGAAGCTCCGCGGTGCTTCTTATGATTCCAAGGGGATTGCGGATTTCGTGGGAAACGCCGGCAATCATTTCCCCAAGCGCAGCAAGCCGCTCAGATTGATTAAGCTGCTCTTCGAGCTTGTATTTCTCCTGGCTTCTTGCTGTAATTATCCGCTCGGCGCGGCGGGCGATAAACAGGATGGTCACAAACAAAATGCCAACGAAGAGAAGAAAACTCAGTGCTACGATCCACTGAAACCGGTATATGGTTTTGTAATCCGGAGTTACGTCCTGGGTTATCTCAAAGACGCCCAGCACCTTTCCTCTTCTCCAGCTAAGCGGCCTCTCCTCCCACATCGGCAGGTAGGTCGTAAGTCTTCGAGTGCCGCCTTTAAATTCGAACCCGAAAAAATCATTCTCTTCGGCCGATAGCACCGAAACGGATTCTTCGTTTAAAGCTCGAGTAAAAGGGTCTCCAATGTTCCCCTTACTGCCGATTTTTTCATTGTCTGTAGTGTAGGTTAGTATCTGCTCCTTATCGTAGATGTTCACGTGTTCCACCAGTAGTCCGTGGATGTTGTTTCTTACTACCGTGTCAAGCCTTTCATACTGGCTTTCACTTCTGAGGCGGATCTCCCCCTCCGCAATCAGGGTGGGCACCGTGAATTGAAAAAAAACCTGGTGGTTCAGGTTTTCGGCAACCAGCAAAGCGTATTGTTCGCTTTTTTTCAGCAAAATGGCCTTGGCTCTTTGCGAGATAAACCCGGACAAGACAATGGTGCAAACAAGGATCACCATCAGACTTGAAAGCGCAAGATACTTGACCAGTTGAAAAGGCTTAACGCTTTCTAAATTTTTTTTCTTTGCCTGGATCGTTTTCATTTTTCCGAGCTGTCTTCTTTGTTGAGCAGTTCCTTCACCATCGAGCGCCTTCGTTCGAGCTGATCCATGAATTCGGCTTCCCAACCGCCGGCTTTCGGATAATAGAAAAGCACACCTGCCAACTCAGCCGGCATGTAGGACTCGGGGAGCCACCCCCCCTCGTAATCGTGAGCGTACTTGTATTGCTTCCCATAGCCGAGCTTTTTCATGAGCCCCGTGGGCGCATTGCGCAGGTGCAAAGGCACCCGGGCCGCGCCACTGTCTTTAGCCACCTCAAGGGCACTGTCCATGGCGACATATAGCGAATTGCTCTTGGGCGCAAGGCAAAGATACACGACCGCTTGAGCAAGGGCAAGCTCGCCTTCGGGACTGCCCAGGAAATGATAGGCCTGGAAAGCGTTCACAGCCTGAACCAGAGCGGCTGGATCAGCAAGCCCGATATCTTCCGAGGCCATCCTGACGATACGTCGCGCCAGGTAGAGCGGGTCCTCCCCAGCGTCGAGCATACGGGCCAACCAGTAGAGCGCCGCGTCAGGGTCGCTTCCCCTGACGCTTTTGTGTAGTGCGGAAATGAGGCTGAAATGTTCTTCGCCTGCCTTGTCATAATGCACGGACTTACGCAGCAAAGCTTCCTTTGCCACCTCGAGATCCACCTCCCGCATACCTTCGGAATCGGGCGCTGTGGTCATTACACCTATTTCCAAAGCATTGAGGATGACCCTTGCATCTCCTCCTGAGGCAGCAATCAAATAATCTTGTGCTTCCTCGGTAAGGCGCGCGGGGAACCTTCCCAACCCTTTCTCGGCATCGCTGAGAGCATGGCCGATAATTTGTTTCAAATCCTGGCTCAGCAGAGGCTCCAGAACCACAACCTGTGCGCGCGAAAGCAGGGGACGAATAATCTCAAAAGACGGATTTTCCGTGGTGGCCCCGAGCAGAAGCACCGTCCCATTTTCAACGTGCGGCAAAAGGGTGTCCTGCTGAGCCTTGTTCAGTCTGTGAATTTCGTCCATCAGCAGCCATGTTCTCATCTTTTTTTTCGCAAAAACTTCTTTGGCTTCCTGAACGGCTGCCCGTATTTCCCTGGCCCCAGCCATGACAGCAGATAGAGATACGAGGTGGCCTCCGGTATGAGCTGCGATGATTGCGGCAAGAGTCGTCTTGCCGCACCCCGGAGGTCCCCAAAGAATAAGGGAGTGAAACCTCCGGTTGCGCAAAACTCTATCGAGTATTTTCCCCGGCCCGAGTAGCTGTGACTGCCCGATGAACTCACCGAGGCTGCGAGGGCGCATCCGTTCGGCAAGCGGCGCCTCATTCAGAGGTTTGTCACCGGAACGGGTATCGAATATATTTAATTGGTCCATAGGCCTCAGGTTTTCACAGGTCGATTTTATCGCTTCCCGTCGTCACTTGGGCGAAACAGCCCCATGTTCCTCAACAATAACAGGATAGCCTAATTTTAATGAAAGTGTACGAATATTCCAGCTTTTTGCAGAAAAGCCCATAGTTTTGGTGACAAGATCATTGTTCATTTTTCCCTGTACGTGGTATAGAAAAACTTACTCTATTTCGAGAGTTGGCGCATATGAACCACAGGACAGTTAACAGAATAGTGCTCGTCATGGTCGATGACGATGAGGATGATTGTCTGCTGGTTGAAGCCGCTTTGTACGAAGCCTACTTAAAGTGTGATTTTCACTGCGTTAAGGATGGCTTGGATATGCTCGACTATCTTAATCGGCGCGGCAGCTTCACGGAACCTGACAGTTCACCGCGTCCGGACCTTATCCTGCTTGACCTCAATCTGCCCGCCATGAGCGGCCGGGAAGTGCTCCAAAAACTAAAAACCGATCAACGCTTTCGCTCAATACCCATTATCGTTCTGACGACCTCGATCAATGAAGAGGATATAGCTTTTTCCTACGATATGGGCGCCAATACGTACATAATTAAAGAACCTTCGTTTGCGGGGCTCCTTAGCGCCATCAAGGTAGTAAAGGAGTATTGGCTGGAGACGGCCACTCTCCCCCCGAGGGAAGAATTTGCATCCCGAAAAAAAGATAGAGAAAATTGATTTTGATCCGGATTTTGCTGGACAGCGGCACATGAAAATTGAGCGCAGGGAACAGTTGGCCGAAGGAACCAAGAGTCTCATCGAGCAAGTTGCCCGGCTAAAATCCGAGCTTGCCGAGGCCAAAGCATTTCTTGAGGCAGTCGTCGAGCATATTCCCGAGGCAATCACCATAGTCGATGGCAAAAATCTCACTGTTAGAATGGTGAGCAAATGCTGCCGGGACCTGCTTGGCCACTCAAAGGAAAAACTGGAGGGAATCCCTTACCGGGAGTACGAAAACATCCGCGACCTGGTTAGTGCTGAAGGCTCTCCGACCGGTTGTGATCAATTGCCGCTGATTCGATCCACTCTCAAGGGCGAGATTATAACAAACGAAGAATGGTTGATGAAAAAAGCCGACGGGAAGGACCTGAATTTGCTATGCAATTCGGGACCGATCCTTGATCGGCAGGGCAAGGTAATCGCGGGAATTGCCGTTTGGCGAGACATAACTGAAGACAAGCGTGCGCAGGAGGAATTGCGCACCAGGCATACAGCCGCGCGCAAGGATATGGAACAGGAGCTTGAGGCAAAATCTTATCGCCTCCGCGAAGTCAACTCCGCTTTGAAGGCGTTACTGCGCCAAAGAGACGAGGACAGGAAGGAGCTGGAAGAAGCTCTGCTGATCAATATAGAAAATCTCATTCTGCCCTACATCAAGCGATTGAAAAGCAGTCCGTTGAGCAGTTCCCAGGCCTCATTGGTTGAAATCCTCGAATCTCATTTAAAAGAGCTTACTTCAAAATTCGACAAAACGCTCGCTCTTGAATTCAGGGTCCTCACACCCACGGAAATGAGGGTGGCCGCCCTTGTAAGGGAGGGCAAAACAAGCAAGGAAATCGCCGACCTTTTGTGTGTGTCCGAAAAAACGGCTTCATTTCACAGGAACAATATCAGGACAAAACTTGCGTTAAGAGGAACCGGAGCCAATCTAAGGTCCCATCTTTTGAGTCTTATCTGATATACCAGTTTTTACCTCGTATTTCCCCATCAAATTCTTGGGCTTTTAATTCGGTCCAAAATCTGTAACTTTATACCTCAGAAGGCAGTAGCCTGTTACTTGTGCTCAAACTCAGACCCGGACTCCGTTCGGCTGTAGACCTTAGAGGGAAGCGTTGAATACGAAGCCATCACCTGCTGTTGCCATACTGGACGAAGATGGTGACGATCGCCTCCTGTTGCAGCAGGCATTCGAGCTGTGCAGGCAGGACATAGAAGTCCATTCTTTCGAAGTAAGCGAAGGCCTGTTGGGATACTTGCACGAACAAGCCGGCCACGGCAAACATGGCGGCGCGGCCGATTTGGTGATACTGGGTCTTCACCTGCCCTGGGAGTTCACATTTGACCTTATTGCCACCATCAAGTCAGATCCAGGTTTAAGGCAAATACCCATCATAGTTCTCATTGGGCTTGTCCCCGATGCTCTTATAAAAAGATTCTACGACCTGGGGGCAAATACTGTAATAACCAGGCCGGTTCTTTGGGATGAACTCTTAAGCGTCCTGAAAAAAACATGCGATTACTGGTTTGGGCCCCTGCACATGTGATCAAAGAGTAAAAGGCACGCTGCCAGGGTCCGGTTTCCGAAAGCAAAATATCAGTGGCCTCTTTCTTCAATAAGTGATACCTATAAGGAAACTGGCAATCATTATCCACCTTGCGAACCAGTCGCTCTCAATCGCCGGAATTGTGAGTGGAGGGTCTGATAATGAATAATGGTCCTCGAAAGGCGAAAAAGGGAGCGCAATGTCAAAAACCCCTCAGTGTTCCGATGACTATCCCGAAAAAACAGAACCTCCCGAAGTTGACCTCTCTTGTCGGCAGGACTTAAGCAAACGCGATGACCGTGACAGGGTAGTCCTGGTAATGGTAGATGACGATGAGGATGACTGTCTTCTCGTAAGTGAGGCGCTAAAGATCTCCTGTACCGGTTGCAGTTTCCGTTGCGTTCGGGACGGCGCTGAAATAATGGATTATCTGAATCGGACCGGCTCTTATAACAACCCTGAATTGTCTCCTGTTCCAGATATCATCCTGTTAGACCTTAACATGCCGAGAATGGGCGGCCGCGAGGTCTTGAAAAGATTGAAGGCCGACCCTCGCTTTCGGGCCATTCCGGTCATCATCCTGACGACATCGAAAGAACTTGAGGACGTAAAGGCGTGCTATGCTCTGGGCGCCAATTCCTATATCACAAAGCAGCCCTCCTTCGATGCACTGGTTATCGCCGTGAAAACGCTTACGGAGTACTGGGTCGAGATAGCAACTCTGCCCCCCAGAAAAACTCCGGCCCGAGACCCTATTGAGCCCGATAAGCACTGAAGAAGGCGCACGCGGGCATTTTTGAACCCCCCGTTGTTTGCTCGTCTCCATATCTTTTGGCAACACCCTGGATAGCCGGAGATGTCCGTATTGTCACCATCTTAAACCTTGGCCCTGCTCTCCCGTAACGCTGCCGCCCCCAATATCCCCCCATAACGTCGCAGCGATTTTGCTGGTTCCCATTTTTTTGTGGCGCTTTTCGTCACATTGCTGCTCAGGGACCGACTCCCTCGCTTTCACACCATGGCGAATTCGTGCAGGCTTGCCTAAACAAGGTGATCGACCTCATGGACGCGGTGAGGCAGGCAGGGGTGGCAAGGATCGCGGTGGCGGTGAGTCCCTTGGCTTAACGGGGGCAGGAAATGATGAACATGGTAATTTGTCAGGCAAGAAGCCGGCCGGTATAAACATGCCCCCACAACGAGTTGAATACTTATTCGATCAGAAACCGGCTGCGATAATGCCTTTTTTTTTCTACTTTTCCCTTTCTTTATTCTTCTCCCAGGTAGGCCTTTCGCACCCGTTCATCTTTGAGGAGTTCCATACCTGTGCCTTCGAGAACTACCGCGCCGGTTTCAAGTACGTATCCGTAATGCGCTATGCTGAGGGCGGCCACCGCGTTCTGCTCGATCAAAAGGATGGTTGTCCCCTCGCGGTTGATTTGCTCAATTGCCCTGAAAACCTCTTGCACCATCAGGGGCGCAAGCCCCAGAGACGGTTCGTCCAACAGAACCAGCTTCGGTCTGCTCATAAGCGCACGGGCAAACGCGAGCATTTGCTGCTCACCCCCGCTGAGTGTTCCCGCCAACTGCGCCTGTCTTTCGGAAAGTCGCGGAAAAATCGAAAACACCCACTCGACCCCGCTTTTAGACTCTGCAAAAGTGCGGTTGTAAGCGCCAAGCTCAAGGTTTTCCATAACGGTGAGGTTTCCAAATATGCGCCTTCCTTCGGGACTGACCGCAATACCCCGCTGAATTATAGTGTGAGTGCTCAGCCTGGTTATTTCACCTCCCATAAAATGAACAGCGCCGGAACGCGGTTTTACCAATCCTACAATCACTCTGAAAACGGTGGTCTTCCCGGCGCCATTGGCGCCGATCAAAGAGACAATTCGTCCCAGGTCGATCCTGAGACTTATCCCTTTTAGAGCGTGTATCCCCCCGTAATAGACGTGAAGATCCTCAGCCCTGAGCATAAGTTGCTGTGCCCCCAAGGTAAGCAGAGATAACCTGCGGGTTGCTCCTGACTTCATCAGGAGTACCTTCGCCGATCGACTTGCCGTAGTTCATGACTCTGATGCGCTCGCAAAGGTTCATGACGAACTTCATATCGTGCTCGATCAAAAAAATAGTAATTTCCCTTGTTTCCCGTATTCTCCGGATGAACGCGGCAAGCTCCATTTTTTCCATCGGGTTCATTCCGGCAGCAGGTTCATCGAGCAAGAGCATACCTGGTTCGGTGGCAAGCGCCCGGGCGATTTCTAGCTTGCGCTGCAAGCCATAAGGAAGATTTTGGGCCTTTTCAAAAGCAAGCTCCGAAAGGCCTGCTTCTTCGAGGTATCTGAGCGAATGCTCCCGAATTCTTTCTTCCTCCTTCCGGTGCTTAGTCAGCCCAAGCATTGCGGCCCAAAACGACGAACGGATCGAATGATGGCAAGACACCATAACGTTTTCGAGCACGCTCATATCGGCGAAAAGCTTTATATTCTGAAATGTGCGGGCTATGCCCCTGGCCGTAATGAGGTGAGAGGGAAGCTGGGCGATGCTTTCTGCTTTCCATGTAAGGTCTCCAACCGTAGGCCTCAGCACGCCGGTTATTATATTGAACACCGTTGTCTTTCCAGCCCCGTTTGGACCGATCAGGCCTGCGAGTTCACCTCGTTCGAGAGTAATGGAGAAATCGTTTACCGCCGTGATCCCGCCGAACTCCTTTGTCACATGGCGCATTTGGAAAAGAGGATTCATGAAGGTGTTTTAGCCCTCCTCGATCCGGCGAGCTTCGAGAACAGGAAATCCCAACTGAGTTCCCTTCGTCCCATTATTCCCTTTCTGGCGAACAGAATAACCAGCAAAAGGACCAGGCTGAAAATGACCATCCGCATTCCTGGAATTCCAGGGATGGTCAATGGACCGATCTGCATCGGCTGTTCGACTACTCTCAACGCCTCACCGCCCCAGGCGAAAAGCGCCGCTCCCAAAATCGCTCCAGTCGTGCTCCCAAGCCCCCCCACAACTATCATAATGAGCAGGTTGAAAGTGAGCAGGAATGTAAAAAGACCGGGCGATATCGTTGTTATGAGGTGAGCCAGAAGTCCTCCGGCAATTCCGGAAAAAAAGGCGCTTATCAAGAATCCGAGCATAAGGCGCCGAAACGGATCCACTCCCATCGCCCTTGCAGCCGTCTCATCCTCCCGGATCGCCTTCATCGCCAAACCGTAATTGCTGTTGATCAAGCGCTGAATTACCACCACTGAAAGTGCCGCTACGCCCCACGACCACCAGAGGTTTGTATGAGGATAGAGGCCTTTGATCCCAAGGGGCCCGTTAGTCACGCTTTGAGCGCCATTGCACACTACCCGGACGACTTCCCCGAACCCCAGCGTCACTATAGCCAGGTAATCACCCCGCACGCGTAAAACTGGAAAACTGATGAGGAAGGCGAACAAAGCGGCCATAGCTCCAGCAGCGATGAGCGATACGGCGAAGGGGACCTGGATGACGTTGAGCGGCCAGATCACGTTTGAAAGAATAAAATTGAGGTTCTTTTCCGCCGGGCTCATGGCGAGCAAGGCGGACGTGTATGCGCCAATGGCTATAAAACCGTTTGGGCCCAAATGGAGCAGGCCGCAGACTCCGTTTATGAGGTTATAGCTGACGGCAAGAGTGATAAATATGGCGATATTATTGAGTATTCTAACCTGGTAGCCCGAACCGTAGTGGCTGAATAGAAAAAGAACGCCGAACAGGAGAAAAAACAAGGCGGCATTCAGCCAACGTTTCAATCCGGCGGTGGGGCCGCCGGCCGGGTTCGCCGCTGCCTTCGGCCGCGGCAAGTAAAAACTGTTACCCATGTCCTCGGACACCTGCTACCACTCTCTACTCAATGAAAGGCTCACCCATTATTCCGGTCGGTCTGAAAAGAAGTACGCCTATAAGAAGCAAAAAAGCAAACGCATCCCGGTACTCGGCCAGATCGGGCAAAAGGGCCACTATCAGAATTTCGAAGAGTCCAAGGAGAAAACCACCCAGGACCGCGCCCACAATGTTTCCAATACCTCCAAGGACCGCTGCAATGAAAGCCTTCAGTCCGGGTAAGACACCCATGAACGGATTTATCTGCGGGTATTTCATCGCCCACATTATGCCGCTTGCTGCTGCCAGGCTTGACCCGAGGAGGAAAGTGAGGGCGATAATCCTGTCAAGGTCGATTCCCATGAGCCGGGTTGCCTCAAAATCCCGCGAAGCAGCGCGCATCGCCTTGCCGGCCCTGGTTTTAAAAACTATGTAAAGCAATCCCAGAACGAGAAGTAGAGTTACGAGCGGAGAGTAAATTGTGAGTACAGGGATGTGGAGGCCTCCGATTATTATCACATGACTGAAACAATTGGGCCTGTGAAAGGCTTTTGGAACGCCGCCGATGAGCACAAGGGCAAGATTTTCCATCAGAAAAGATGCCCCGATTGCAGATATCAGCAACGAAATGCGCGGGGCCTGTCTCAAAGGCTTATAGGCAGCACGATCCAGTAGAATCCCGATTGCGCCGGTTGCAATAATTGCAAGCGGGAAACTGATAAACCAGGGAAGCGAAAAAAGCAACATTCCGTATAGTGCGGCATAGGCTGCAACCATCAACAGATCGCCGTGGGCGAAATTGATGAGCCTGAGAATCCCGTACACCATCGTATACCCGATGGCAATCAGGGCATAAAGGCTTCCCAGCGAAATACCATTAATGAGTTGTTGCACAAAAAGCGTAGCGCTCATTTCCTGGCCGCCTTCCATCCACGCGGATAAAAATATGACTCATGTGATGAACAGGAACCTGAAACGAGCTTTTAATACACCTTAGACGTCCTCAGCGCAAGCCTGCCTGATGCGTTGGACCAGGTCGGAAAGTTCGCAGGGCTTAAGCAGGTAGTCAAACGCTCCTAATTCTATCCCTTCGCGGGCCGCAGTTTCGGACCCGTGTCCCGTCAAGATTATAACAGGCATTTTCGGCTCCATGACCTTAAATACCTTTAAAACCTCAATGCCATCCATATCTTCCATCTTGAAATCGAGTACGGCCAAGTCGAAGGATTCATTGCGTAAAATCCTAATTGCCTCTGCCCCCGAAAGGGCGATTTTCACAAGAAAATTGCGCTTGGACAGCCTCTTTGCCAAGACGGTAACATATCCCTGCTCATCATCGACCAACAGAAGTTTGGTCTCTTTGCCCAGGTCATGTTCAGAGCCAACTACGTCCCCGGATGACATATGGATATAACCTTCAATTTTCCTTGCCGCCACCGAAGGTAGCGGCGAATCTGGCTGGCGGTCCGACCGCCCTTGCCGGCGCCAAAGGTTTGAGTGGCGAATCCAGCCGTCGGTCCCCACCGCCCGGAATTACCAGGTCAAGGAGTCTGTGCATCGATGGGAATATAGACATGGAAAGTCGTGCCAAGCCCAACCGTACTGTCCACCGTGAGGTTTCCACCCAGCTTCTTTATGATTCCATAGCAGATCGATAATCCAAGCCCAGTGCCTTTGCCTACGGGCTTGGTCGTGAAAAAGGGATCGAACATGCGCGCCATTACATCTTTTGAAATTCCGTGGCCCGTGTCCGAAACGTCCACCACTACACTGTCGCCTTCCACTCTGCTGCTTATTTCCAACAAGCCGCCCCCGGTCCCAATAGCATCGATGGCATTATTGACCAGATTTATAAACACCTGCTGGAGCTCGGAAGGCGATGCCGAAATAAGCGGCAGGCCTTCATCCAATTCGGTCTGAATTCGTATGTTTTCAAATTTTGAGCGCTCCTCGCAAATGCCCAATATTTCACTAATCGTATCGTTTACCTGGATCTTATGGTGAAGAGGGTCCGTCTTACGGGCAAAACTGAGAAGTTTATGCGTTATCTCTTTGCACCGCACCCCCTGAAGGTTTATCTGCTTGAGGGAACGCCTGAATTCATCGACGTTTTGACTCTTTTGGAGATCTTCTTCATCGAGCAAATCCTCCATCCATCCGGCTTCCTCGACCATAATCGCGACCGGATTATTTATCTCGTGAGCTATCCCCGCCGCGAGTTCGCCGATTGAGGCCAGTTTCCCGGCTACTATTACCTGCTCGTTCATCATTTCCTTTTCCAGGTCCGCTTTTTCGATCTGCCCGACCACCCTGTGGGAAATGAGAAGGGCAACCAGCACAATCGCCAGGCAGCCGAAGATGAAGATAACCATGGCAATAACTCTTGCGTGGTTGATCTCCGAGAACGCGTCATCCTGGTCCTGCTGATAGGCAAGCGTCCAATCGCCCGACTTTAGCGGCATCAGAATGAAAATGATATTTCTGTTCTGGCTCCTCACTATTCCGGAAACTGCATTACTGCCCGATGAGAACGTTTTGACCTCTGCAATGCTGGAAACAACAGGTCCTGTGCCCGGGGCCGCTCCGTTCGCAGCCCATGACGTCCTGCTCAGCAGGCCTGCCATATTGGACATCAGTTCAGTTCTGGTGGCCGTCTGGAGTTCTCCGGCACCGTTTACTATAAGAGCTGAGCCTGTTTCGCCGATGTGGATTTCCTCAACCAGCGAATTGAAAGCTACGAAATCTATCGTTGCACGCAAGAGCCATTCGGTCCCATCGTGCTTCTTTTTCACACAAATGATAAAGTGCGGCGTGCGGCGAAGACCCAGGGAGACATCTGTAAGGTAGTAATCTCTCTTCATGGCCTCCCTGAACCATTCAGCATTGGAGTAGTCGGCGTTGAGCAGCTTCAGGTTCCCGGCATATGAAATCTGTACTCCCGTGGAGTTCACTACACCTAAATCGACAAAAACACCTGAATAGGCATTTTGAAGGATAACCAGTTTGTTTTGTAGAAAGGCCTCGTCGGTCAATTCCTCGTACGTGTAAGAATCGGCCAGGACTTTTATGTAGGAAAGCTTTTCATCCAGAAACGAATTTATGTGCTGCTGATGCTTTTCCACCAATTCATGGAGATGCTCCATGACCTTTCCACGATAAGAAGTCTCAAAATAGTAGCCCATCAGAGCTGCCAGCAGAATCAGCGGCGTAAAGGAGACCAGGATTATAATAAGGGTCATGTTCCTGGTCAAAGATGAGTAGTAATGCTTTTGCTTCATTGAAGGGCCCCACTCGTCACCAATTTCTCGGCCCTCTTCACGGCTTCGAGAATATCTCCGAAATCCGCCGGTTTCCTCAGCCAGGCGAAGGCGCCGAGACTGCGGCCATAAGCTTCGTCTATTTCAGACCCATGGCCGGACAGAATTATCACCTGGACCAGGGGATGAGCTTTTTTTACGCGTCGCAAGACCTCCAGGCCATCCATTCCGGGCATCTTGAGATCAAGCACCATCACTTTTGCAGCACACTCTTCAACAATTCGTAATGCCTCCTCGCCGCTGTTTGCGGTATGTGCAGTAAATCCCCTTAACTCAAGCCTTTCCGCAAAAGTCTCGGCGAACTCGACTTCATCATCGACGATAAGAATCTCCATCCCCATTGGATTTAAACCTTCCCGGAAAAAAAGAGAGCAAAACTACCATCCGAGGGGAGCCATTGATAGTGGATATCCAAGATGGAGGCCAATTCCTCGAAGTCCTGCCATTCGGTGAATTCCTCTAAGGCCCCACTATTAACTTTTCCACAGGATTCGCCCTCAAAATAAAAATCCAGGCCCGCAGAACCGGGTCCTTCCCTTACTGTCATCAAAATAGAGCCACTGCCGCTCATGCATCGTATGAAGGCTTCTATTGCCCTTGTCAAAGCCATCTGGACCCTGAACGCGTTTATAAAAAGCATTATCGGGCAGTTGCAGACTGCCCCCTTGAGTTCCACATTCTGCAACGCGGCAAATCTTTGCGCCAGGGCAACCGTCTGAGTTACGATCGTATTCAGGTCTGAATCGGCGAGAGGGTAGTCCATGCTGTGTGCGAAACGATTGAACCTGGAAGTGATTTCAGTCCCTCTTCGAACCTGTTCTTCGATTTTTTTAATTGAGCGATCAAACTTTTCCCTGTACGCAGAAGGAGCATCCTTCTGCATCCCGAGGACGTCGGCCATCAGACCGTTTGACTCGTTAATTATCGCCAGAACGTTTTTCAGTTCGTGAGTGACGCCGGCAGCAATTTTTCCGAAAAATGCAAGTTCGTTTGCTTTCAATCCGGCTCCTTTGCGATGTTGTCCAATGAGTCTGTCAAATTAGTCAACTTTGACTTTAGGCTTCGACTCTCTTGCCCTGCTATAAGCCTGCTGCATTGCCCGGGTAAGTTTTTCGATATCCACCGGCTTTTCCAGAAAAGCGCATGCCCCGAGCTCAAGACAAAGCCTTGCGGCATCCTCTGAACCATGACCGGTAAGTACGATCACCTCGACATTGGGGTGTTTTTCCTTTACACGGCGCAAAACCTCCAGACCGTCTATCCCGGGCATTTTAAGATCCAGGACCATTACCTCGGGTTCATCTTCTTCGACAATCGACAGGGCTTCCTCTCCGCCGTAAACGACCGCCGAAGAATAATCACGCAGTTGAAGGCGCTCGGAGAGGGCCTCGACAAAGTCTCTTTCATCATCGACCAGCAGAACCTTGGACGGCAGAGGGAGATCGAAATCGAACTTGCGGTAGACGTCCGTCTGGTAGTATCCTGGCCCGACCTTGGTCTCCGCCTCCTTTACTCCGGCAACTCCAAGCGCCAGACTCTTCAACTCTTCTTCAAGTGAAGAGAGCATCATTACATTCTTGTTTATTTCCATTACAACTATGCCGTCTTTTGCCGAAACCGAAACGTCATGACCTGCCATTGCGAGTTTGACATTGACCTCGGAAGCGAGCGCAAAATCCGACACAGCCTTGAGAGAACCCTCCGATACCGCAAGAACGCTGCTCCTCAGATTGTCACATATGAGCCGAACCGCATCATCATGAGCAATCTTATTCATGGGTATGACCAAATCATAAAGCCCGGCGGCCCAAGGGTCTTGCAGCCGATGGAGATGTTCCACCCAAAGGACCAGAGACTCGTCGTCCCTGTGAATTTTTTTGGCGGCTTCCTTTTCAGATATCTTCTCCAGCCTGCACGCGAGGCTGCAACGATATCCAACATCAGCTATTATGCAGACGCTTAGAGCGTGTGATATTCGCCGGGGGACCATCAGGCTGCAGAGTCCGAACAGCAGGAAATCGTCTTCCTTAAAACAATCGGCAACGGCCTGACTCAGGCAGGCCAGGCTTCGCTCCTTTTCGTGCGTGAACTTATTGAAAATGGAGGCTTTCCCCCTCAGCGCCTTCCAGATTTTACTCTCTTCGACGTCGAACCTTTTGCTCGTCGCACTGACCAAAGTGGCATCGTCAAGATATTTGTAGCCCGTCTTTTCTATAACGCTCCGTGCGACTTCCTCAGCCCCGCAATAAGAACCGCAAAAAAGATTGACAACCGGCATGATCGCTTATCCCTTCTTATGGAGTTGTGGCGTATCATCAACCAAGCGGACCGAAAGAAGCGGACAGCTTTCAAGGCACTCCGTGTGCCCGCTGGCGTGTATTGACTCAACGGCATGGGAGATTGTCGAGTAGATATTGTTCTGCTCGATTTTTTCCAATAGATGGGTTCGCTCCATAACTGCGAGCACTTTCTCGTTGAGTCCGGCAAAGGAAATCCCATATCTGGCGCTCCTGACCCGATCCACGATGAGCGAGAGCATTTCCTCTCCAGAGGCGTCCAAATCGTTTATTCCGCTTGAGATAATCAGAATGTGTTTTAATTCCGGCATTGCGCGAATTCGCTCTGTTACCTTTTCTTCCAGGTAACCGGCATTCGCATAGAAAAGGGGGCCGTCGAAGCGAATCATCGCAATGTGCCTGCACTCTTTGAGGCCGTGGTCGCGGGCGCTCTGAAAAGACCTGTCCTCAGACATCGAAAGGGTGGTGACCTTCGGACGCATGCTCTTGTAGAGAAACACCCCTAGCGAGAGCGAAACGCCGACCATGATTCCCTCGTCAAGATGCGGGGCGGTAGCAAGCGTAGCCACAAAAGTGATTATGGACAAAAGCCCGTCGTACCATTGCGCCTTCCAGGCGTGAATGAAACCCGAGACATTTATCAGGCCTATAACCGCCATCATGATAACCGCGGCGAGGACCGATTGAGGCAGGTGGTATAAAAGAGGAGTAAAAAAGAGAAGCACTATGGCGGCGGTAACGCTGGTTACCACACTTGACAGCCCGGTTACTGCGCCTGCCTGGATATTTACTGCCGACCTGGAAAAGGAACCCGACACCGGATAGCTTTTCCCAAAAGCTCCTATAATGTTTGCTAAACCCTGGCCGATGAGTTCCTGGTTAGGATCGAGCCGCTGACCTGTTTTAGCGGCCATCGCCTTTGCAATCGAAATCGCCTCCATGAATCCGAGAAGGGAGATAATAGCTGCTATCGGAAGCAGCTTGAGCACCATATTCAAATCCAGCTTGGGAATGCCGAAACTTGGCAATCCGCTGGGTATTGCGCCGACAACACTCCCTCCTCCCATCATGACCACCGCTTTCTCATCCACCGATGAACTGCCCATTCTTACTCTCCAGATCGAACCGTCTCCTTTTGGCGCCCCGTCGGCTTTTCCAGATGGGATGTAATTCTTGTGCCCATCAGCCCCGGTTACTGAAGTAAAAAGAAAACACCTGATCTCCGAGCGCGTCCGTGTCATTTCCTCCCTGAGATCGGAACGCCTGTTATCGATCAAATCGCATTCATGTTTCATCTCCAGCGCCTTCATGGAGTGTTTGCCGTGTTCGTTCTCGGCTGCAGTAAGCATGAGAGTCAGATCGGCCCGTTTTGCGGCCAGTCCCGTCGACTCCTTTGAGGCTGCGTTGAATTTTTCTATGAGGTCTCTGCACTCGTTTGAAGCGATCGTCTCCACAGGCGCCTTGACGTTCTTTTCGTATCCGGTAGCCCATGAAATCACAGTGGTAACCATAACGGCGACAAGGACATAGGGAATTCGCCTGTTGATCCGCCTGAGCCCGTACATTATGACAAAAGCAAACACCCCCAACGCAAGTGTGGGCCAATGCGTGTACATGAACGCAGCCTTAATTACCCGGTAAACGGTCTCATAATAATGCTCCGCATCATCCACATAGACGTTGAACATCTTCGAGAGCTGGGAAGAAGCAATTATTATAGCCCCCGCGTTTGTAAATCCGTTTACAACCGGATGAGAAAGAAAATTCACTACCAGTCCGAGCCGGAGGATTCCCAGTGTAAGCTGGAAGATCCCAACAATGAGCGCAAGGAGGATGGCGTAAGCTATGAAACCACTGCTTCCGGCAGTGGCATAGGGTGACAAGGCTGTTGACGTCATCAGGGAAACGATCGCCACTGGGCCGGTTGCAAGCTGCCGGCTGGACCCGAATAAAGCCCCAATCAGCGGAGGAAGAAAGGCGGCGTAGAGGCCGTATTGGACCGGCATTCCAGCGAGTTGCGCGTAAGCCATCGATTGTGGAATCAGTACAAGCGCGACCGTCAAACCGGAGACGAGGTCCAATTTGACAGTGGAAAAATTTATAATCTTTACCCAGTCAATAAATGGAAAAACCTTACGAAGCATATACTATTCCCTCGCTGCATCTGGAAATGAAAAAGGAAAACCCGCCAACTCCAAAAGAGAGCGATTCATCGCGAAAATCATCAATTCAGGTTTTTCTGGTTACCTGCAATTTCCCTGCTGGCGTCTAAACCTTGAGATGAACGGTCATCGTAGTGCCCTCCCCTTCCTTGCTCCTGACCTCCAACCGTCCGCCAAGCCTTTTGATGATCCCATAGCTGATGAACATGCCCAACCCTGTCCCATGTCCTTTTGTTTTTGTCGTAAAAAAAGGTTCATACAAACGGCTTAGCGTTTCCTCCGACATCCCGCAGCCGTTGTCCTCAACCGATATTGAAAGAGTTTCACCACAATCACAGGTGCAGATCCTGATGCTTCCCTTATCCTTTACAGCCGCAAATGCATTGCTCAACAGGTTTAGAAAGACCTGCTGAAGCTGGCCGCGATCAGACTCAACTACAGGCAGATTCTCTGCCAGCTCCAGCCGAAGATCAAGATTTCGGTAGCCGGCCTCCTTTTCAACGAAACCCACGGTTTCGCGGACCACCTCATTTATGTCAACACTCTCGATGTGAGGCTCCATCCTGCGCGCAAACCCGAGCAGACGGTGCGTAATCGACCTGCACCGTTCCACAGAGTTGATAATCGCATCGGTCAAGGCGATAAATTTTTCCCTGTTCCGGAACTCGCTGTCCAACTCTAAGAGGTCCTTCATCAAACCGGCCTTCTCATTTATAATCGCCATGGGATTGTTTATCTCATGTGCGACGCCGGCGGCCAGCCGCCCGATGGATGAGAGTTTCTGGCTATGTTCGATTTCCCGGAAAGCGGCTTCACGCCTTTCCTCGCTTTCCCGCAACCTCTCTACGAGAAAGCCGGTCAGTTTGAATACAACCAGCAGGATTATCAGTACCCCAGTGAGAAACACATACAAGATTTCACTCTTTAACTTGTACCAGGACCTAAAAATTTCACCCCTGGGTTTTACGACCACGAGGGCATAGGGCGAGTTCTGGAAATAGGCGTATGCTACAAGGACCTCCCGGCCGAGTGAATCCGTCGTCTCGATGCAGTTTGGCTCGCTCGAAGACAAGGGAAGGCCGATTGGAAAATGGTCAAGAACGGCGCCGTAACTCCTGGTGGCGGTTTGCAGCGTGCCCTCCCTGTTCACAAGAAATCCATCGCTCTTCGGGTCCAGCCGCATCGAAGCTATCAGCTCGTCAATCGTGTGGGTATCGATGGTGGCCCGCAGAATCCAGTATTTTCCGCCTTCCACACCTCTTTGCACGGCCATTGCTATGTGCGGAAACCTGCGAAAACCCATGAAGACATCGCTGGTGTAGGCGCCCCTTGCTCTAACCTCATGAAACCAGGGCTGCCCGCTGTAATTGCGGCCCTTGAGATCGTAAGGGCCCACATAGCTCACCTGCACACCGTTTTCGTCTATCAAACCAAGATCTACAAAACCGCCGAACTCCTGTTTCATGACACGGAAAATGCGGTTTAATGTCCCCTGATCGGCCAATTCTTCAAAAGTATGCTCTGAACCGATAAAACTTACAGCCGAAAGCCGCTCGGCAAGAAACAGCTCCATTGAGTGCTTGCTCTTGTTCACCAGGACCAACAGCGGACTGACGATCTCCTGCCTCAACGTATTCCGGTACTGGTAAGAGTTTATCAGCGCCATTGATAAAAGCGGAATAACGGTGACCACTAGCATCAGAATGATGATACGTCTGCGAAGCAGACGATAAATTTCAGGAGAACCACCCTCCTCTGGAAATTCGAGCAAACTCAGTTTTTTGAGCCAACCCGACAAAGACATCTCACTCCTTCCGCCCATCAACTTGCACCGATCCGCCGGCAACCCCGGCGGTGGGACCGCCGGCCAAATTCGCCACTCAAACCTCCGGCGGCGGCAAGAAAAATCCCCCCTGCCCCTTTATGAAAAGAGGGGTGATAGGCCAGCCTTCTCATGGTTTCGAGTATCTCCAACCGGACATTAGTTGCTGTAGTGAAATGCGGTTTCCACGGGCCTTCGGAGACCAATTCTGAGCAAACTTCGTTCCATCACGCACACTTTCGTGCTTGGCCGTTATTTGCGAGAGTTTATCGGTGGGAAAATCGGGGCTAAACATAGAGTCCTGACTACTTTCAGTGACACTAACTGTAACTGGAAAGTTTCACGCTTCCTTCAGCAGACCACCCAGACGGTCTTGTCCTTCACCATGTGAATCACCCTGCTGCTGACTCGCCCCATTATGAATTCCTCGACCTTGGAAAGGCCCCTTCTTCCAACAATGATGGTATCGTAGCCACCTTTTTCAGCTTCATCTATAATAGCCTGTGCCGAATTGCTTATGCCGCGAGCGATCTTTTGGCTGATTCGGGCGGGATCAACGCCATGAGAAATCAGAATTGCCCTGGCTTTTTCAAATGATGGTCCCATCTGTGCCGCTGCATTGTCCAGTTCTTCGTCGATTTTTTCCATCGCAGTTTTATCCCCTTCGGAAGAGAATACTCCGCGCATGAAATTCCTGAAGCTGCGAAAGCTGCGAACGGCATGGAACAAAGTGATTTCCAGGCTCCTTGAGTTATCCACGACATCAGCAAGATGGGGCAGGCAAAGCATCGACTCTTCGGAACCGTCCAGACATGCGAGGATTCTTGCCGGCGGGCGGTCCCCCCCAACAACCCAAACGGGAATAGGCACAAGCCCCAGAATGTGCTCAGCCACCGACCCAAGCATAAAGTCCTTGAGGTCGCTAAGCCCTCGTCGTCCTACCACCAGGGTCTTATACCCGTTTTGGGATTCGGCGGCGATATCACGAGCGATTCCAACCTTTCTGTCATCAATTCTCAAGGTTATCGCTTCATTTGGAAACCCGGCATCCAAAAGAATCGTTCGGGCTTTTTCCATGAACTCCCGGATGGCCTTGTGCTGTTGCTCCTCCCAGGTTTCCACGCTCACCAACCTGTAGCTGTATGCGGAGGTTTTCTTTTCGAAATCGATGAATGATTCCGGGACCCGGGTAACAACATGAAACAGGACCACCTCGTACCGATCCCGATCTACAATGGAGGAGACGTACCTTACCATTTGCAGCGAGTGTTCGGACCCATCGTTTGCGACCAGTATTCTGTCCCGCACTGAACCGTTCATTTTGCTTCCTTCTTATTATGGTATGACTTTGATCCGGGGATTGAACCGGGAGCAACGGGGCCTGAGGACTTCGAGAGTATGACCGAAAAAATATCGGCGAGCAGTTTGCTCTTAAGTTGCTCACAAGATGCGTCGTTCAACATAATCATGTCTAGTTGGCGGGTGTGCATGAGCAGGTATCCCAGTATGCCGAGTTTTTCCTTCATCACCTCTAGATCGTAACCTTCCAGACGCGCGCTGACACCGTCGTCCTTTGTTTCAGTATGGAATTGGAACTCGTCGAGGATTGCGCCCACAAAGCTCGCTCGGCGCGAACGCCTCTCGTGGTCGGCAGCCCCGCCTTTAAAAACGAAACGGATGTAATTCTCGTTAGCCCTGTCACCGACAAGTGCTTCAATGGACGAAAAATGAAAACCGAAGCGAGAATTGAGACTGCAAAAATTTTTGGAAATCATAAAGTAATTACGATCCGCAAAGGGGGAAGGCATGGATGGATCGAGCGCCGGATTGGAGCTGGCCTCAATAAGGATTGACATGAAGCCCTTGGAATCAACTGGAGGAGGCCCTTGCCACGGCACGGCAACAATCCCCTTCCATAGCGCAAGCATGGGGATCGAACCGATATTGTCCAGATTCACGAACTTGCCCGGCACATCTTCCATGAATCCATCATCGAGGTTTAGTACCCACCACTGCATGGGAATCCCACACACCAACTGCTTGCTTGCCTTCTCCGAAAAGCGGTGATCCTTTCCGAAGTTGAACATCTCCATGACGGCTTTCTCATGACAGAACCGGGTTATATCGTGAAATGTCCGGCAGCCGGAGGGATTAAAATCCCGGGCCTCCGGATCGAGAAGATGAAGAGGGATAATATTCTCGGATACCTTCTTCAGAATGTCCAGAACAGGGGAGCCATCCATAAGACTTTTGGAGGTCACCTTATTTGCCGGCAGGGATTCGATTCTTCCCCTGTATACTCTAAGGCCGTCCGCATCGACAGTGACGGGCTGACCGTTTTTGAGCAGCTCGGTTGCGCTTTCGAGTCCCAGAATTGCCGGAACACCGAATTCTCTTGCCACATTGGCCAAATGTCCAGCCTCGGTACCCTGTTCGGCTACAAGGGCCGATGCCCGGCCGAGTAAGGCGGCCCACCGGGGCAGTGCCTGCTTTACCACAAGGACCGCTCCTTTGGGGAAAAGAAGTGCATCGCTCTCTTTTCTTACCACGAAAACGGGACCGTAACCGGCCCCCGGACTTGCTCTAAGACCGCCGGAAGCCACTACTTCGCTAGCCGGGACCTGGTAAGGCCCCCCGGGGCGTTGCGGAACCAAATTCTCCTGCCGCAGAGGCCGGCACTGAAGTATGACTATTTCCCCTTTTTCATCAACCGCCCATTCAATATCCTGTGGGTTCCCATAATGGTCTTCTATA
>Ga0209517_10002256_pt1 | contig 27516 bp, 22 predicted proteins | sample PeaSoiMetSII2010_FD_187695 | JGI IMG/M metagenome (GOLD analysis project Ga0209517, IMG submission 187695) | Peat soil microbial communities from Weissenstadt, Germany - SII-2010 (SPAdes) (version 2) | ecosystem: Environmental > Terrestrial > Soil > Wetlands > Peat | place: Germany...
CGAGCACGGGCTGGTGCATTTCAACAATCCCGAGGCCATCGCCAGCCAAGCCGAGTTGATGCAGTTCACCGATGGCGGGAACATCCTCGCGCTGGCAGAAGACGGTCAGGGTGGGTTGTGGGCTGGGACACGTGAAGGCAATCTTTGGCGGCGCTGGCGCGGTGATTGGGTGGCCCAAACGAATTATTGGCAGGGCCATGCCATCAGCGCGATTGTGCAAGACCACGATGGCTCCATGCTAATCGGGACCTTGGGCGCAGGGGTGTTCCGGTTGCGCGGCGCAGAAGTGACACGTTACGGCAAGGCCCAGGGATTACTGAGCGAGCTGATCCGCACCCTTTACCTCGATGCTTCAGCGGCGCTGTGGATTGGAACCGAGGGCGGCGGATTGAGCCGCCTGTTGGATGGAAAGATCGCCACCTTCACGACCCGCGAGCGGCTGCCCGACAATACCATCTCGCAGATCTTAGAGGATGACTATGGGTGCCTTTGGCTGGGCAGCAACCTGGGGATCGCCTGTGTAAGCAAACGGGAATTGGAAGACATTGCGGCAGGCAGAGCCAATGCCGTTTACCCGCAAGTCTATGGTCGCGCCGAAGGGTTGCCTTCGGAAGAGTGCACCTCCGGATTTTACCCGGCTGCCTTGAAAGCGCGCTCCGGCTTGCTCTGGTTTTCCACCCTTAAAGGAATTGTGGTAACCGACCCGCGACCACGCGTGGCGAACAGCTTGACTCCGCGAGCCGTTTTGGACGAGGTGACGGTGGACGGGGCGCCTGCTCAACGTTTCGCGGACCAGGAGGGGATCCTCTTGCGTGTTCCTCCGGGCAAGCACCGGCTCGAGTTCGGCTACACGGCGATGTGCTTTGACGCGCCCGACCGAGTTCGCTTCCGCTACCGCCTGGAACCGCTGGACCGCGATTGGTTCGATGCCGGCATGCGCCGAACCGCCTCGTATCCTTTCGTGCCACCGGGCGACTACCGGTTCATGGTGTGCGCCACTTCGAGCGACGGGGCCTGGGGTCCAAGCGCGACGATGCTGACGGTTAAGGTGGCGCATTATTTTTGGCAGGCCTGGTGGTTCATTGGTTTGGTGCTCGTAGCGATTCTTTGTGCCGTCGCCGGGGCCGCGCGCCTGGCGGAAAAGAAGAAGCTGCAACGCCGGCTCCAGCAACTCGAGCATGAGAAAATCGTGGAACGCGAGCGCACGCGGATCGCGCAGGACCTGCACGACGAGATGGGAGCCAAGCTGTGCCGGATTTCTTTCCTGAGCGAACACGCCCGGCGGAGCACCCAGTTGCCGCTTGAATTGCGCACCCAGATCAGCTCGATCTCCGATGCCTCGCGCGAAGTGCTGCATTCGCTGGATGAAATTGTGTGGGCGGTCAACCCGCGCAACGATGCCCTCGAGCCCGTCGCCTCTTACATCGGCCAGTATGCCCAGGAATATTTCCAGGAGACCGGCATCCAATGTGAGCTGGATGTTCCAGCGGAGTTCCCCTTTTACCCGCTTTCGTCACAGTTGCGCCATCATCTATTCCACGCCGTGCATGAGGCGCTCACCAACACTCTCAAGCATTCCAAGGCCACCCGTTCCAGAGTGTCCATCAAATGCGAGGACTCGGTTTTCGAAATTGCGGCCACGGACAACGGCATCGGCTTCGATCCTTCGGCCCTGCCCCCCGCCTCGAACGGGCATGGCGTTGAGAACGGCAACGGCCTTGGCAATATGAGGGAACACCTCGCCGAAATCGGCGGCCGTTGCCAAGTTGAATCCAAACCCGGCCACGGGACCACGGTGCGCTTCATTATTCCCATCAACGGGGCCGGGAAAAAGGAGGCGGGATGATTACGGTGTCGATAGTAGATGACGAGCCGCAGTTGCGGCGCTCGATCGCGACTTTCCTGAATGGCGAGCCGGGGTTTAAGTGTGTCAGCACCTACGCAAACGCCAAGGAGGCTTTGCGCGGCCTTCCCCTGGACCAGCCCAATGTCGTGTTGATGGACATCAACATGGCAGGGATGACCGGCATTGAGTGCGTGGCGCGCCTCAAGGCCGCTAACCCGGAAATGCAAATCGTTATGTTGACCGTGTACGAGGACTCGGAGCAGATTTTTCATGCACTTACGGCGGGTGCCTCCGGCTACATGCTCAAGCGCTTGAGTCCCGCGAGCCTTCTGGAGGCGATCCGCGAAGTTCACGAAGGCGGTTCGCCCATGTCCAGCACGATCGCCCGCAAAGTGGTCGCCTCCTTTCAAAAAACCTCTCCCTCGCATTCGTGGGCAGCACCCCTCTCAATGCGCGAACAAATGGTGCTAGAACGGCTGGCCAAAGGCTCGCCTTATAAACAGATCGCTTCCGAACTCGAAATCACCGTGGCCACCGTGCGCAATTACCTGCGCCGCGTTTACGAAAAACTCCATGTGCAATCCCGGACCGAAGCGGTGGCCAAATACCTGGAGGGCGGTTCATGATTTCTGTTTCGATCGTGGATGACGAAGCCGGGTTGCGGCAGTCCATCGCTGCCTTCATCAACGACGCGCCCGGGTTCAGGTGCCTGAGCACCTACCCGAGCGCCGAAGCAGCCCTCAGAAAGCTGCCGGCTGAGCCTCCCGATGTCGTCCTGATGGACATCAATATGGCCGGGATGAGCGGCATCGAGTGCGTAGAAAAGCTCAAGTCGATAGTTCCAGGAGTGCAGATCGTCATGCTGACTGTCTATGAGGACACTTCGTTGATCTTCCAGGCACTCGCGGCCGGGGCCAGCGGCTACATCCTCAAGCGTTTGACGCCCGACAAACTGCTCCAAGCCATCGCCGATGTCCATGCCGGCGGCTCGCCTATGTCCAGCTCAATTGCCCGCAAAGTGGTCGCGTCGTTCCAAAAACCGCGCCGGCCCAACGGAGCCGAAGCCCATCTTTCCGGCCGCGAGCAGGTGGTCCTGGGCTTCCTGGCCAAAGGCTTGACCTATCAACAGGCGGCCGACCAGTTGGACATTAGCATCGAAACGATTCGAACCCATATCCGACGGATTTATGAGAAATTACATGTGCAGTCGCGGACCGAAGCGGTGGCGAAATATGTCCGGGGCTTGTCGCCGAGCGGCGCTATCAGCCGCTAACTTGGCGCTCCGCGCTTGCAACGGTGCACTCTGCACTTTTGACTTTGCTTTCCAATGGGTGGCGCTCGTTGCGGCGGCCTGCCTGGGCCTCAATGTGGGCGCGGCGCCCAAAACCGTTATGGTACATTACATGCCCTGGTTTGTGGCTGAGCCCTACAGCTCGAGTTGGGGCTGGCATTGGACAATGAATCATTTCACTCCCAATGTAATCAACACGAACGGGCAGCGCGAAATCGCTTCCTGGTACTACCCGCTCATCGGCCCTTACGACTCAGCCGATCCAGTCGTCCTCGAATATCACGTCTTGCTCATGAAGCTCGGCGGTGTTGACGGCGCGATTGTCGATTGGTACGGCATGGATAATTACAACGATTACGCAGCCAACAACCTGCGAACGCTGGCCCTGTTTGATTATACGCGCAAGGCGGGGCTGAAGTTCTCGCTTTGTTACGAGGACGCCACCATCAAAAATGAAGTTAGCGGCGGATTCATCGCCGCGACTTCGGCGGTCACCCACGCGCAGCAAACCATGCTCTACGTGCAGACCAACTTCTTCAACGACCCAAGCTTTTTGCGCTGGAGGAACCAGCCTGTGCTGTTGAATGTCGGTCCGAAGTACTTTACCTCGAATTCTCAATGGGTGGCGATCTTTTCGGTGCTTGATCCGACCAATCAACCCGCGTTCTTCACGGAGGATAATCGCTTGCCAGTCGGCGCCGGAGCTTTCAATTGGCCGCCTATGTGGATGAGCCAGACGAACAACGGAGTTTTATCGGCTTCGCAGTTGGCGACGTACCTCTCGCTGTTCGAGCAAAAAGTCTTTGCCCCTCCTGCTTGGCCAGCCTACGTCAGCAGCGCGTTTCCACGTTTCCACGACATTTACGCGCAAGCGGGGGTTTCACCCTCTTACGGGTACTTGGATGATAGCAACGGGCTCACCTTCAGCACGACCTTGCACGAAGCCATGGCGGACGGCTCGCCAATCGTCCAGGTCGTCACCTTCAACGATTTTGGCGAAGGCACGATCGTGGAGCCGACGGTCGAATACGGCTACCGCGACCTTGGCATGGTGCAGCAGTACCGACGGCAATACATCCAGAGCGATTTTGCCTATACTACGAACGATCTTATGCTGGCAACCCGCCTGTACAACCAACGCCGCGCCTATCCCTCCAATGCCATCATCTCTGCCGAGCTGGATCGTACCTTCACCAACATCGTGTCCGGCAACCTGGATTATGCAGGACTCGAACTCACCGGTCTCGAATCCAATCGCCCGGCCATCTACAACGTCTCGGTCACCAACGGCCAACTCAAGTTTTCCATCGGCGGGTACCTGTCCGCTTCGGGTCTCCAGGTGCAAACCACTTCCAATCTCATCTCGGGCCTTTGGCAAACCATCGCTTCCGCCCCTGGCACCACTAATATCACGACCTTCATTGGTTCCATCACACCCCAAGCCGCGTTCTTCAGAGTCCGCAACGCGGGGCCGTGAGGCTTTTACCACACCTCCACGGGGCCCTTAGGCACCGGGATGTGCTCTCGAACGACGGCTGCCGGTTCCTGCATAAACGAAGCCACCAACGGTGCGGGGCGGAACCTCGGCCGCAGTTCTCCCCGCTCGTCGAGAAACTGCTCCCGCCAGCGGAGATAGCTGGCCAAAATCTGCTCGAACTCGGCCCGTGAGCCGATCTGCACTGCGCGCTTGTTGAACTCGTTGGCGGGGCCGAACCGTTTCGCGTACCAGGGCGCCACCTTGCGGAACATCCGGCAGCCGTGCGCCTCCCCGAACACCTCGATCATCAGCTCGAGATGGCGGCGCATCACCCGCACTCGCTCGCCAAAAGCAGGCTCCGGAAGCAGTTCGCCGCTCCTGAGAAAGTGCTGGGTGTGGGCAAAAATCCAGGGATTGTAAAACGCCCCCCGCCCGACACTCACGCCGGCGCAGCCGGTTTGCTCGAACATCATTTTGGCCGCCTCCGGGGTGGTGACATCGCCATTGCCAATCACAGGCACAAACTTGACTGCCTCCACCACCGCACGAATCCCTTTGAGATTGATCGTTCCGGAAAAACCCTGTTCCCGGGTGCGGCCATGGACAAAAATAGCGGACACGCCCGCGTCTTCGAGCGCGCGTGCCAGGTCTGGAGCGGTGATATTCTCGTCGTCCCACCCGAGGCGCATTTTCGCAGTGACGGGAATTCTGACGGCCTCGACCATCCCTTGAACGAGCTGCGCCGTCTGGTTTAATTGTGTCATCATCGCCGACCCACCCCCCACGCGGCAAACCTTGCGCACCGGGCAGCCCATGTTGATGTCCACGCACGCGATGCCCAGCGATTCCACAAATTGTGCCGCGTCGCGCATCTCTTGGGAATCTGCGCCAAACAGTTGCACGGCCAGGGGGCGATCTGCCTCGCGCGTCTCGATGAGCTTGAGCGCTTTGTCCCGCCTCTCGAGCAGCGAACGCGCATTGACCAGGTCGGTGGTAGCCAAGCCCAAGCCGCCCAGTTCCCGCACCGTCAAGCGAAACGGCAGGTTCGTGTATCCCGCCAGCGGCGATAGGAACAAGTTCGAGGCTAAGCTGAGCGATCCAATTTGCATGGCCAACAGCGACTATACCCCGATAACGGAGAGGTTCAAAAGGCTATTAAAATCGATTAACGCACCCTCGGTTGGGCCGCTGGGGCCGAGACCTGAAAATAGTCCCCCGACGGACGGCCGAGTTGTTGCAGGAACTCGTGGGAGATTTCGATCTCGCGGGACTGCTGGCGTTCCTGCTCGCTCAGGTGCAGATCGCCGCTTTCGCTGAACAAAACGACGCGCTGGGTGATGCCAGGGCAGCGGCGGGCAACCCGCGCAGGGATGCCTAATCCAAACTCGCAATGACCCCGCCCGCAAATGACTACCGCGGTCCGCCCCTGCCCAGCAGGCGAGTTGAGGAAAGCCGCCACTCGGTCGGCCATGGTTTCATCACGAGCCACCTGCGCTTGGAACGCCGGCTGCATTTGCTCCGGGTCGAACGCCATGTGCACGCTCAGGACCTTGTCCAACCAGCGCTCGTACACCGGGTCCTCTGTCACGATCTGCTCGGGCAACTCACGGCGCTGTTCCGGCGTCAGGCTTGCCAGCCCGTGTCGGCCAATTGCCCGGATGGTTTCGGCCCGGGCATTGAGCGCCAGCACTGGGATTCCGTGGGCGCGCGAGGTGGCCACTAGCGCGTGATAATTCGTGTGGCCTGACCAGCGTTTGTCCCAATCGCTTTCCCGGATCAACCCGGCCAGATCCACCGCGCTCGAATTGAACCGGTCCAGTGCCGGCTGGGTGAAGAACTCAAACTGCTCCATCGCCAGAACCAAGCTGACACCTTGGCCCGCCAAGCCCTCCAAAACCTCCTTCTCCAGTTCGTGATGCCGGGGAATGGAATGGATCTCGCCCAGGTAAATGACCCGGGCCTGCCCGAGGTCTTGAAGAACTGCCCGAAAGTCAACGGGCTCCGCTTCCAATGCATCAATCCAAAACGAGTCGCGCCGCGCGCCCGGGCCCTTGGCTGGCGTAGGCGAATCGGTCGCACAGCCGGCTCCTGCAAGCAGCACTGCCGCGGCAATAAGACAAGTTGCACTGATCACGAAAGTATTCAAGAACACCCGAGCATCGAATTAATCCTGCGCGCCGAAAATGCTGTCCAGAATGACCTCCTTGGTCTTCCACAGCAGCGCCATGGTCAGCGCGACTGGGCAGAGCACCAAGAGCACCAAAAACCAGTTGCTGCCACGGTCGATGACCTGAGTGACCGTGGCCATCCAGGGTGAGAGTCTCTGGACCCGGTGCGCCCCATGGTCTGGCTGGCCCGTCAGGTAAAGCGCGTAAAGTAACCCACAACTGGCCGTCACCAGGAGGAGGTTGAAATTGAGCGCCGTAAATTGGCGGGTCTCCAACCGCAACGCCTCATCCGGCAGCATGGCCGCCAGACGCTGGAGCACCCAATTCAGGCTGCCGAGGAAGGCCAACCCGCTCACTACCTCGAGCAGCACCATCGCGAGGTAAAAGCTGTTCGACGGAACCTGGTTCCACCAATAGAGAAAAGGGCTCAAGCCGAAGTCGATCAGGGCGAGAATGCGGGCGCAATCCAGTGCGTTGCGCCACACCCGCTCCTGTTTTTGAAAGTCGCCCAACTGCCACAGCCCATAGACCAATAGCCCGGTCACGGCGAGCGGCGGCACGATGCCGAAGGAGCGAAGCGCCTCGGCCTTGGCGGTGTGAAAACACACCACCAAGGCCAGGGGCAGGCCCCAAAACAAGGCCGAAAGACCCCGCACTAGCCGGCCCAGCGAACGCAGCAACTCGGCTCTGGGAACCGGCTCAGGCATAAGGCAAATCACGGCACCCCTGCAATTCTTCGCATCAGAAACTTAAGTACGTGTACTCCTTTAACCCTCGTTCGTAATCGTCCAGCAGGCGCATCGCCTCCGACGGCTTCATCCGGTCGGATTTAATCGCCTCATCGACCTGCGCTTTCATCTGCCGCTTCAATTCCTTCTCATCGTATTGCACGGAATCGAGCGCCTGCACGATGGTCGTCCCCTCAATAATTTCCTCCACGTAATACCCGGCCGGCTCGTCCGGGTCGAGAAACACGTGGACCTCGTTGACCCGTCCGAAGAGGTTATGCAAGTCCCCCATGATGTCCTGGTAAGCGCCCATCAAGAAGAACCCCAGGTAATAAGGCTCGAGGGTGCCATTGCCGTTCAGGTTGAGAGGGTGCAGCGGCAACGTGTCCCGCACGTCCCGCAGGTCGATGAACTTGTTGACCTGCCCGTCCGAGTCGCAGGTGATGTCCACCAGGGTGGCTTCCCGCACGGGGCGCTCATTGAGCCGGCTGACCGGCACGATGGGGAAAAGCTGGCCCAGCGCCCAGTGATCCAGCAAGGATTGAAACACCGAAAAATTGCACAAGTACTGGTCCCCCAAACTATCCTCGATCTGCCGGATTTCCTCCGGCACATAGGCCTGGCCCTTGAAGGTATCCGCCACTGCCCGGCTGATTTCCCAGTACAGGTTCTCGATCTTGGCCTTGTCCGGCAGTTCCAGCATTCCCAAGGTGAACATGTGCTGCGCATCCTCCTTGCGTTCGAGCGCGTCGTGATAGGCTTCCAGTTTGTTCAACTTCGGCAGGTTCTTCTGGATATCGAGCAACTCCCTTACCAGCGCATGCTCGTTTTCGCCATACTGAAAAGTCTGCGCGGGCCGGACTTTGGCGATCGCGCCGAACACCTCGACAATGAGAACGCTGTGGTGCGCTACCACCGCCCGCCCGCTCTCGCTGATGATATTCGGGTGCGGCACCTTCTCGGTGTTGCAAACGTCCGCCAGGTAATACACGACGTCGTTGGCGTACTCCTGTAACGTGTAATTGGTGGAACTGTCGAAGGCCGAACGGCTTCCGTCATAATCCACCCCCAACCCGCCGCCCACATCGAAGAATTCGATCTGGAAGCCCATCTTGAAAAGCTTTGCGTAAAAGCGCGCCGCCTCCTGGACCGCACGCTTGACAATGAGGATATCGGGCACCTGCGAGCCAATGTGGAAATGAATCAGCTTCAGGCATTGTGCCAAGTCCTCCGCGCGCAACATTTCGGTCGCGCTCAACAATTCTGCGGTGCTGAGCCCGAACTTGGCGTTTTCGCCGGCGCTCTCGGCCCAGCGGCCTCCGCCCTTGCAAAGCAGCCGCACCCGGATGCCGATGAGCGGTTCGACGCCGAGCTGTTTGGAGATGGTAATGATTTGCCGCAACTCCTCCAACTTCTCCACCACCATGATGACCTTCTTGCCCAGCTTAGTGCCCAGCAATGCCATGCGAATGAAGTTGGCGTCCTTGTACCCGTTGCAAACAATTAAACTTCCCAATTGACTTTGCAGCGCCAAGCCGGCGAACAACTCCGGCTTGCTCCCTACTTCCAGTCCGAAATCAAACGGCTTGCCCGCGTCAAGGATTTCCTCCACCACCTCGCGAAGTTGATTCACTTTGATCGGGAAAACGCCGCGGTATATCCCTTGGTAGTTGAACTCGGCAATCGCGCTGCGAAACGCCAGGTTGATCGACTCAACTCGGTGCCGCAGAATATCCTGAAAGCGGATGAGCACAGGAAATTTCAACCCCCGCGCCTTGGCTTCTTCGATCACGTCGGTCAGGTCCACGGACGCCCCAGCGTCTCGAAGCGGCTTAGCAATTACTCGCCCGGCCTCGTTGATGTCGAAGTAATCCGCTCCCCAGCGGTGGATGTTGTACAGATTCCGAGCGCACTGGATGTCCCAGGGCTCGTGGGCCTCGATTGAGTTGGTCATTTCGCTTACTTCAGATCGAGTCCCACTATAGAACTCTGCCGCTCGAATTCAATACGCAGATTGGAAAATCTTTCAGGACCGCCATTGGGGTAGCAGCGCGGCTCAGCGCTCGGCCAGATGTAGCTGCCCGTTTCCTCGTCAAATCTTTACCACCACCTTGCCCATCGGCCCCTGCGCCAACCGCTCGAAGGCTTGGGGAAGTTGTTCGAATCCAAAAACCCGGTCAACAAGGGGTCGCGCGCCGCGGCTGGCAAGGAGCGCCAGCACTTGCTGCCAGGCTGCGCGGCTCTCAGTGTTGGTGTAGGCTCCCACCGCCACCCCTCCGATCCGCAGCCTCCGGAAGAGCAGCGCTGCCGTGTTGAACTCCGGCACGGGCCCGGCCAACCGTCCCACCACGCTAACTTTGCCCTGCTCGCCCAACGTTTCGAGCACCTGCGGAAAAAGTTTACCCCCGATATTGTCAATGGCCAAATCCACTGGGCGCGGCGCCAGCGCCACTTTGACCGACTGCCGCCACAGTGTATCCTCGGGATTAAATACCGCCGTCGCACCGAGTTCGCGCACCCGCCGCCCCTTTTCGGCGTTGCGCGACAGTCCCAGGACCGTGTGCCCCATCGCCGCTGCAAGCTGTACCGTCGCGACTCCTACTCCACCCGATGCGCCGGTCACCAGCACGACGGAGCCCAGCGCCAAAGTCCCCCATTGAGTTAATGCCTGGTAAGCCGTCAAATAAACCAGTGTCGCCCCAGCCGACTCTTCCTCGCTCCAGGCCGCGGGGACTTCGACCAAGTCTTGGACCGGCACGACTACCCGCTCGGCAAACGTACCCGCGCGCTCGACCCCCACCGCACCGCGCAGGATCGCGCGCCTGTCCCCCACTCGCACCTGCGCTACGCCAGGACCGGTCTGCGCTACCATCCCCATGCCGTCACGCCCGAGAATGTGTGGCAGCGGCGGTTTGGCTGGATACTGCCCCTCGGCCAGATAGCGATCGGCGGGGTTCAGCGCTGCATAACGAAGTTGAACCACTACCTCGTCCCGTTGAGGCGTCGGTTCCGGCACCTCAGACAGACGAAGGTGCTCAATGCCCTTGAATTCATCCAATAGCCAAGCTTTCACCCCAGTAGTCATCGCCAGTTCGTGCCCTCTGTCAAGCCCCGGGGGAACGGATCTCCTTGATTTAGGGTCCCAAGCGGCCACCGACTATTCCACGCTCAGAAATTCTGGGCTAATCAGCAAAAGGCAGTGTCGCCCAAGCCGTCGAGAGCGGTCCGCTTATTCTGGATCAACTGTGACCAACCGCGCAGGCGCTTTGCCACTCGGCCAGGCGATGTTCCAGGCCTATACTTTTCAAGTATTGCCGGTCCAGGTCGGCAGGCATCGTCGGCGGGTCGTGCTGGCGAGCGCGACCGGCGAGCACATTGGCCACGTGCACCGCAGTGAGCGGAGAAAATCCGCGTGGGGGAAGGAGGCCCGGTGTATGGTGCAGCGCAACGGCCTCGACGATGGCGGTGGGTAAGCCCCAGAGATCCAGCAGGCAGCCGCCGAGTTCGGCGTGGCTGGCCCCGAAAACCCGGCCGGAGAAGCCCGCGAGCCGGATTTGATCGAAAGCGGAAAAACTATGCGCCATGAGTACCAGGGACTTCGTCGCCTCCAGCCCGATATAGGTGACCGCTTCTCCAGGCTCACAGACCTCCGAACGCAGCCCGAACAGGGCCGAGTTGGCTAACTGTAGCACCTTGGCAGTCGTCGCCGGATCCTGCGCGATAATTTTGCCTATTTTGTGCACCGAAACCTCCTCTGATTCGATCTCGGCGACGATTTGAAAATAAACCGTAGGGGGACTCGGGACTCGGCGCATGTCGGCGAGCAGCTTTTGAACGGTGTGGCCAGGCCGCCACGCCTCCTCAGCATCCGCGCGATTTAGTGCCTGCAGGAGCTTGGCCAACTCACAAGGTGTTGCCAGGTGATGGTGTCCCTTTCCGAGGCACTGAACCGTGGCATCCAGGTCGCTCAGACTTGAAAGGACTAGTCGGAACGAGTCAGGCCGGCATCTCAAGACTTCATCTAAAATCTCCAACCCTCTCCCGTCAGGTAATTGGAAGTCGGCAACAACCGCGGCAAACTCCGAACGGCGTATTTTCGCGAGCGCCTCGCGGCCCGTGGTGGCAAACTCGGCGGCCCAGCGGCTCGTATCCTTCAGGACATACGAGCGAAATTGCTGCCAGAGCGGCTGCTCCCGGCCCACAAACAGAACGCATTCCTTCATTTCCTTGCCAAAGCTTGCACAGACCGTCAGGACGGCAAGGCAGGAACGCTCGGGTTCCAAATTGCCGCCGGATTGAACAAGTCTGTCGCCCTGTCACCCGCTTGTGCTAGCAGCATTTCTTGTGACAACAGCGTAGGTTTAAGCTTGGATTCTGAGGTTGAGACAGTTCTGGCTGGAATGTGGGCACTGCGGATGAACCGCGGTGCTGGTGCTGCTCACCAAGATCCTGCTCAAGGCCGAGATTTCCCCACGAGCTTCAGGCGGAATCTTCGGCCGTTGGTGATTGATTTTGGCCTGCATATAGGCAGGCTTTGCTCAATGGGTGCTTGCTCTGTAACGGCCAACTGTCCCAGGTTCGCTGGGGACAGGGGTTGGTTCAAGGAAGCCTGGCCTCGCCTTTCCGGGGCGGGCCGACCCAGACCTGGTACGAGCAGGAAAATGCGCGTAGTTCCGATTTCAATCAGAAGACCGACCAAGCCGTCTGCGGGCGGTGCTTTTACCCTTATCGAATTGCTCGTAGTTATTGCCATTATCGCGATTCTCGCGGCCCTCCTATTGCCGGCGCTGAGCAAATCTAAAACCAAAGGCGAGTCGATGGCATGTGCCAACAATATCAAGCAACTCTCGCTTGCGTGGTGGTTGTACGCCGATGACAGCGGCGATTGGCTGGTCAATAACCATGGCGTGCCGGAGACGCGGGCCCGCCGGCAGACGTGGGCCAATAACGTCGAGGATTGGCAAGCCAGCGACGATAATACCAACTTGGTCTATCTCACCGAGGCGAAGCTTGGACCCTATGCCAGCCGCTCGGCCCAAATCTTCAAATGCCCTGCCGACCGCCAACCGGCCCCGAATGGCGCTCGCATCCGCAGCATGTCAATGAATGCGATGGTCGGCAATCCAGGGGAGCTCACTAACCGCTTCAACCCCCTTTACGTGCAATTCTACAAACGGAGTGAGATTCCAGGTCCTTCCGGGATATTTGTATTCCTGGACGAGCACGCGGACACCATCAACGACGGCTTCTTTGTGAATGTGCTGGATTCCTACAAGTGGGGCAACCTCCCAGCCTCCTATCACAACGGGGCTGCCAATTTCTCCTTCGCCGACGGGCATTCCGAGTCCCATCGTTGGCTGGTTGCCAACACCATCCGCCCCGTCCTGCGGACCAGCGTGCCCGCATTCGCTGCTACTCCGCCTACGGACTTTGACTGGCTGAAGACGAGAACGAGCATCAAGGAACCATAGGGCAACCGTGCTCGAGCCGAGGCCGCGCATGTGGTTTGACAGCACCTTTTGAAAATTGCAGGATACAAGTTATATGCGTCCTCGCATTGTGTTAGCAATCGCCCTTGGGGGCAGCACCCTCGCCATGGCCCAACCCGTGACCCCGCTGACCCAACCGCGGCCTCTGACTTTGGAGGACTGCATCGAAATGGCGTTGAAGGCGAACCTGGAGTTGCAGATCGAGCATCTCGCTCCTGTCATTGCTCGAGACAATTTGCGCAGCGCTGCAGGTCCGTACGACCCCACTCTCTCATTTCAAGCCGGAACCAAGTATATCTCACAAGCCGGGGATGTGGACCCGCGGAAGGAGAATCCCTATTTGCCCTATTCCGACGGCACGGACACGATCGGAGCGGCCTTAAGCGGACGGCTGCCGCTGGGACTCTCGTACGAATTGGGCGGCCTCACTGAGGCAAAAAGCGCCCGCACCGACTTGCTCTCCACCGGCGAGGCCTCCGCCTTTCCCGGCGGAATTCGCAGCAGCAATACCGTTTTCGCCGAGGCAGGTCTCACGGTGCGCCAGCATTTATTGAAGGATTTTTGGATTGACTCTTATCGGGAGACTCTGCTGTTCCGAAGGAAAGATCTGAAAATCACCCAGGAAGCTCTGTGCCTCCAGATCATGAAGACCGTGCTGGCGGTGGAACTCACTTATTATGATTTGCTCGCCGCGCGGGCAAAAATTGCCGTGGAGGAAAAGGCGCTGGAGTTGAAGCGGCAATTTGTGGCCGAGACACGCCGCCGGGTAGAGGTCGGGGATCTGCCTCCGCTGGACGCCCAACAGGCGGAATCGCAACTGCAAAACACTTTGACCACACTGACTATCACCCGCCAGAGGCTGGTGGAGCAGCAAAACGCCCTGGTGGGGCTGCTCACGGACGATTTCCGGGCCTGGGAGGACGTCGAGTTGCAGCCTGTGGGAGCTTTGGAGGCAGTGAAGGAGGAGCCTAGCCGTTCCAAGAGCTTTCAAAACGCGCTGAAAAAGCGGCCAGACTTGAAGGCCGCTCGCCTCGAGGTCGAGAAGCGGGCGGTCGCCGTGCGCTTCCAGAAAAACCAACTTTTCCCCAGCGTGGATTTTCTTGGCAGCTACGGCGGGAACGGGATCGAGGCCGATTCAAGCAGCGCACTGAGCGATGCCGTCAATCTCCGCTACCACCAGTATTCCTACGGCGTGGTCGTGAGCGTGCCGCTCGCCAACGTCGCCGCTCGCAATGACTACAAAGCCAGCCAGGCGGCCAGGGAAGTGGCCGAGTTGCAGCTCAAGAAAGCGGAGCAGGAAGTGCTCATCCAGGTGGCTAATTACGTCAGCCGCGTGCAATCGCAATTCAGTCAAACGGTTTCGACGCGCCAGGCCCGGGTTTATGCCGAAAGCGCCTTGGCGGCTGCGCAAAAGGAATGGCAAAATGGACTGACCACCAGCTTCGTGGTGCTCGAATTTCAGGAAGCCCTCATGGTGGCCCGCAATGCCGAAGTCGATGCACTGGCGGAGTACAACAAAGGTGTCGCCCAGTTGGCCTTTGCCGAGGGGACGGTTCTGGAAAAACGCCACCTCACCATCGACGTGAAATAGGCAATAGGCGAAAAGGCGGCAGCTTGGTTGACGTTCAGCTCATCCTCGCCTATTTTGACCAAGCACTGGCGGTCGTTACGCCGGCCCCGGCCCTTCTCAATGGCCACCGGCCAACCGCAGTGCTGCTGAATGAACTGTCTTGCGTCCGGAAGCCTCGGGAAGACCTGGATAAAGCTGGTCCAAGCTACCTTAGCCTCCGGGGTGTCGGTAAATAATGAATACCGCGAGTTGCTGGGCATGCAAGTTGCGTTCCCTGCTGGCACGGATCTTGATGCTATTATCGAACAATTGGGTGACCGCGATATAATCGCCGAGATGGAAAAGGTGTTCTTTTCCGATTCAGAAAACGCTCTGGGCCATAGTTACGCCTGCCTGATGTCAGGTCCCGCCAACCGGCATGACCTGCAGGACGTCATCGCGTTGCTGCGGGCTGAACCGTTAACCAAGCGCGCGGTGGTGACCTTCTCAGGGCGCGGCAACGGCAAGGTGCCCTGCATCAATGTCCTGCAATTCCTGGTTCGTAACGGGACGCTTCAGACGATCTACTTTGCCCGCGGGCAGGATGCGTTCAAGAAGTTCTACGCCGACGGGTTGTGCCTGGCGAAGATGGCGCGCCGAGTGGCGGCTGAGCTCGGCCTTGCGGCCGGTGGGGTCCAAGGTTTTATTGGCTCAAGCCATGTCTATCACGCCGACCAGTTGGCGATCGAGCGTTTTTTAGCCGCCGGAACCGCGCTCTTGCCGGATCACAAAGAATAGAGGTTGCTAATGCGTGTGCTGTTCGTCGTTCCTCGGTCCTTCAACCCCAAGCAGATGTACCGGGAATACCCACTGGGCGTCGGCTTCCTGGCTACACTCCTGCAACAGAGCGGCCATGAAGTTCGCATTATCGACCAAAACGCCAGTGCGATAGATGACGCCACGGTGCTTAAGTCAGCGGCCGATTTCCAGCCCGCGGTCGTCGGCTTTTCGGTCATGACGCCCAACTACCCAGTAGCCAGAAAGCAGATCCGCCAGTTGAAGGACCAGCAGCCGAGCCTGCGAGTGATGGCAGGTGGCATTCATGCCACGCTCTTCCCGGAGGATCTGATTGACGATGGGGCGGATATCGTCGTGCTGGGCGAAGCCGAAGGCTCCATTGTGGAGTTGATAGCGTGTTTGGAGGGGGGGCGCGAGCCTGCGGAGTTGCCCGGCTTGGTTTTTCGGAAAGCGGCGGGCGAGACCGTCAGGACTGCAGGCCGCTCTGAGCCGGTTCCGATCGAGGACCTGCCGATAGTCGATCGGCGGCTGTATGACTTGTCACGCTACACGCACCACTCCATGTTTGCTTCTCGGGGCTGCCCGCATCATTGCTCGTTTTGTTGCAATTACACCGGCACCGTGCGCAACGGCGTGGCCATTCCCCGGATCGACAGAGTGGTCGCGGAGATGGAATACTTGCGCGACACCTACGGAGCGCGGGAAGTTTTCTTCGCGGATGACATTTTTCTCTTGCGCAAGCACGATATTCTGGAATTCTGCTTGGCCTGCGTCGCCCGGGACCTCGACGTCAAGTGGATCGGCCAGTTGAGGGCCAACTTGGTGGACCCCACGCTGGCGCAAGCCATGCGCGCCGCGCAATGTCAGCGCATTTACGTAGGCGTCGAGTCCGGCTCAGACGCGATTCTGCAACGGGCGAAAAAGGGAATGACCACGGCCGAGATCCGGAGGGGCGTAAGCGCCGCACTGGCGGCCGGCCTGAGGGTCAAAACAGGTTGGATTTATGGGTTGCCAGGCTCCCTTGAAGAGCAGTACGCTTCTATCAAGTTTATGCTCGAACTTCGGCCTCACGAGATTTCCATTCATCAGCTCATCCCCTTCCCGGGCACGATTTACTATTCCCAACCCGAGCAATTCGGCATACGCCTCGCCGCGCCGAAGGCCTTCGAGAGCTTTTGCTATGGCGGGCTTGAGGGAGACATCCAGTTCGATTACCTGACGCACGGGCAACTGGTCCAGTTACTCGAGGACACTGCGCACGCGTTGGAGTCCGAAGGCTACGTCAGCAGCGACTCGGCCAGACCGGGTGCCGAATATATCTATACGACCCCGTTGTCGCAGACTTCAATGAACGTGTTCCGCTCCAGCGCCAGCGCCGTCGCATGACCACTGAGCTCGCCCAGGAACGCGAACGGACTCGCTCGGTCCTGGGCTCACTGCGCTTGCCGCGCTTCCTCGACCGGGGCCGCCAAACTCCTCGGGTGATTGCCGTGGAGGGTCCCAACGGAGCCGGCAAGACTACCCTATGCCGCGCCTTGGCTGAGACTTTGCGTGCTCCTTACTGTTTGGGTACCGATGCCGCGTGGTTCTCGCCCGCCTTGAAGACGCGGATGATCCGCGAGGCTGAGTGGTTCGCCTCAGCCATGTTCTTTTTCAGCGGATGTTTTGAGCAAATGCGTGTGCTGCGAAACCGGTCTGAGCCTCTTATGATCATGGATCGCTCGCTTTGGTCCACCCTGGCTGTCCATGGCGCCGAGAAAGCCGAGCGGCTCGAGGTCGTGCTCGCGATGTTGCGCCCCATAGCCGCAGAGATCCAAGTGCCTGATTTTACCGTCGTCCTGGACGCGTCCTTCGCCTCTTGCCAAGCTCGAATCGCCAAAAAGGAGGGGCTGGACCGGGCGCTGGATCAATTGACCGCGACGGAGGGCTTTCACGCACGTGAGCAAGAGTTTTATCGCTGGCTTGGGCGCGAAAGGCCCGAGCTCGCATTTTTGGGCGTAGATGAAGCCGAGCCGCACGAGGTGCTGGAAAGGGCGCTGGATTGGATTCGCGAGCTGGTGCCATGATAACGCTGTTAACCTCAAACGCAGCGAAGTACGCGCCGTTTGCCGACCAACTTGAGCGGCTGCGCATTCAACTCGAGTCGCCCAAGGCGCCGCTGCCCGAAATCCAGACGTTGGATTTTGCGGAAGCGCTAGCCGCCAAAGCGCGCCGGGCAGCAGAGCGGTTTGGCCGGGCAGTCCTGGTGGATGATGCAGGCTTGACTTTGGAGGCTTATCCCTCTTTTCCCGGGCCATTAAGCTCGGTGGTAATCCAAGCGCTGGGCGTTGCCGGGTTGAGAAGGCTTTTGGCTGGGCTTTCTGAGCGAGGCGCCATGGAATGTCATATTGGCGGCTGGTTCAACGGCGTTCTCCGGTCTTGGTCGGGCCGAGTACAAGGGCACCTGAACTTCTCGAAGCCACCTGCCGATCCAAAAATGATTCTGACGGAGATTTTTGTTCCTGAAACACCCAGCCCGGCTGGCGCACTTTCTCATCGCGAACGCGCTTTGGCCGCCTTGGCAAACGACATTTTCGAACTCCACCTTGATGCCAACACGAGGGACGGCGAACCCAACCGTTCAGAGCGCTCTGGTCAGTGCGTGTTCTGCGACGAACTTGAGGACGAGACCGTCAGCGTTTTTGGTGAAATTCTGGGCGATCGGCTTGCCTCCCGCATAGTGTACGAGGATGAGCATTTCGTGGTCATGCCCCCCTTGGGGGAGTTCATGGAGGGAGGATTGCTGCTGCTGGCCCGGCCACATATTCCGTCCTTCGCCTTTTTGCCAGATCAATTATATGAGCACTTGGAGCGCTTATTGGGGGCAATTGGGCGAGCATTGACGCAATTTTACGAAGCTCGGCCACTGGTGTTCGAACACGGTCCCGCTTCTCAATGGAGCAAAGGCGGCTGTTGTGTAGATCATGCCCATCTGAATATTTTCCCGGCGCGCGTCGATGTGCATCCGCACCTTGCCGCACGGATGAGTCTTCGAGTTGATTCGTTGGCCGCTTTGGCCAGGTTTCGTCCCGCTGAGTTCGGGTACTTGTTTGTCCAGGAAAATGATGGTTCCCGCCGCGTCTATGACGGACGGGATGCACCGGCTCAGTTGGTGCGACGGATCGTAACCAGCGCTCTCGGCCGGCCCGAACGCGGCGACTGGCGTGATTATCCTGGCTGCGACGAACTAATTGCTACCTGCAAAGCTCTTCGTGGAAGAATTTGCCTGTGAGCACGAAATCCGGCCCCGCAGAGCTGAGAGTGAAGAACGTCTATCGCAAACGACGTTTAGGGGAGATCGCCTCACGGTGGGACGAACGTGCGGCGGGTTGGGATCGAGGGCTGCAAGATCCCCACTGCTATCTGAACGAAGATAACGCGTACCAACGGTTTCTTCGCGAGGCGTGGCGGATCATCGAAACGCGATGGGAGTTTTGTTCTCGACAAGGTGTCATCGACGCCGGCTGCGGCACCGGCTTCGTCCTGACTGAACTCATCCCCGCCTTCGCCTGGGGCGTCGGTGTGGATATCAGTCGTAAGATGATTCGTTTTGCCAGGGCCAAACGAATCCGCCGTGCTCGTTTCGTGGTTTCAGATTGCTTCAGCCTTCGCCGAGTTTGCCCGAAAGCCGGAGCCGTCGTTTCGCGTGGAGTGCTCTTGTCCCATTATGGTCATAATCAAGGGCGGCAGTTGCTCCGGAGCGCCCGGTTGGCGCTAGCGCCCGGCGGTTTCATCTTCTTTGATTTCCTTAACCTGGAGGCGAAATTGCAGCACCTTCACGCGCCCGAAGACAAACTATACTTTTCGCGTCAGCAGGTTCAGGCCCTGGCCCACGAAGCGGGCTTCCCCAAAGTCACCATCCGGGGCGAAGAGGAACGGAGAATTCTCCTGCTGCTGGGGGAACTGGAATAATTATGTGTGATCCAGTACTTGCGCACTTCTGGTGGTGAAGTTAGGCTACTTTCGTGATTTTGTTACGAATCTGTTACGAAAATGTCACATTCAACCGGGCGGAATGCGGGCCCGCAAGCGGTTGGCTGACGAAATTGTACACCGCGAATGAGACTCGAAACTAACGCGAGATTGCTTGCATCTAAAAAATGGAAGGCGCCTTCCGTCATGGCGACGGTGGGGCCGACGCTCGAAAAGCCGGAGGATCTCGAACAAGCGATCCAGGCTGGCGCAACGTGGTTTAGGCTGCCGCTGGGCTATCGGCAGCGGCCCCACCTCGAGAACGCGCAAGCCATTCGAGCCGCCGCCGCCCAGTTGGAAATTTCGGTTCATTTGCTGCTTGATTTGCCCTCCTCCCGGCCTCGCACGGGCACCATGGAAGAACTGCGCCTGTCGCCTGGCGACCGCGTGATATTCTGGGACTCCGAGGCCTCCTCCCGGGCACCCGCCCAATCCCAGATGTCGCCGGTGCCCTTGCCTGGTCTAACCGAATTGCTAAAAGAGCTCAAGCCACAAGACCGCATGTGGTTTTGCGATGGCCGCCTCAGCTTTGTCGTCGAGAGCACGGCCGAAGACTCTCTCGTCGCCACAATGGAGAAAGGGACCATCCCACTCAAGTCCTCTAATTCGATCTTCCTGCCTGACAGCCCAAGCCCTTTTGCCGTCATCACGGCGGCGGATCGGGAGGTGTTAGCTTCGATGGCCCAAGCCGGAGTCGCGCCCGACTGGGTGGCCCTTTCGCTCATCAGTTCGCCGGAGGACGTGAGCGATGGCAGACGAGAGGTCCGTCAGATTCTGGGTGACACCGTTCGCATCATGGCCAAATTCGAAACCGCGGCCGCGGTTGACGCCGCCCGGCAGATCATCCGCGAGGCCGACGGGATCATGGTAGCTCGCGGCGACCTGGGTTTGGCTATCGGCCATCTCCGCTTGCCCGGAGTACAGGAAGCATTGGTCAAAGCCGCGAGACGAGCGCGCAAAGCAGCGGTTGTCGCCACGCAGGTCCTCGAGATGTTCGCGCAAACGGGGATTCCGCAGCGAGCCGAGCTATCGGATCTCTCGCTCGTCGCCCTCCAACGTGCTGATGCCGTTATGCTCGGCAAAGAAACCGTCTTCAGCTCGCGGCCCATCGAATGCATCCGCCTGGCCCAGGAAATGTTGACCTACGAGACGCGGCGATTCGAAGGCCGCGCCCGGCTATCAAGGCGAAGCCAGGGCCGAAGCCCCCTGGCCGAAAAATGAAATTGGCTTAAAGTCCGTGGTGCCCAAAGCATAGATAGTCAGGCTATGGCTCATAGCGCGAGATACGAACTGAAATATGTGATCCAAGAGCCCCGTGCGGTCGCGATCGCCGATTTCCTCTCGAGCCACTTGCGTCCTTCCGTCCATAACGGCTCCGGACCGGTCCGCGGCCACCCGGTCATCAGCCTTTATCTGGATACGCCTGACCTCTTCTTCTTCCGCCAGGCGTACACGGGCTGCAGGAACCGCATGAAGTTGCGCATCCGCTTTTATGATAATCAATGGAAGCGACCTGCCTTTCTCGAAGTCAAGCGTCGCGTCAACGATGTGATCGCCAAGGAACGGGCCATGATCACCCGGGAAGGTGTGCGCCAGATACTGACTGAAGGCTGGCCAAGCCAGCCCTTTTTTGCCGATTGCACCCACCTAATCCATGGAAAACGGCGTCAGGATGTGCATGAGGACTTTTGGGGTTTCGCGAACGTCCAACGGGCGCGAGGCGCCATTTACGTATCTTATCTGCGCGAAATCTGGGAATCGCCGGTGGATGAGGAGCTCCGTGTCACGTTCGACCGGCAAATTTCTGGCAGCCGCTATAATGGGTCTGGGCGGCTGGAGGTTCCCGAGCGAGGCTGGTGGCCGTACCTGCCACCTTATTTGGCGCCGTTCCCGCGGAATGGCGTCATTCTCGAACTTAAGTTTGAACAGCGTGCGCCAAGTTGGATGTACGACCTGGTAAGGATCTTCAACCTTAACCGGGTTTCCGTCTGCAAGTATTGCGCCTGCATTTACGCACAACAACTGCATTTTCGGCGCCCAGTCCTACCCGAACACGAGGAAGACCTCAAAGTATTAAATCTCGAATATGACTGATTTCATAAGCTCTTTGGGCCGCCCCGATGTGGCCGGCTCTCTCGACGGCCGGACGGTTCTGTTCATGGTGATTCTCGCCTTCACCATTGGGATGTTCATCGGCCAGATCTATATGTGGACACATGAAGCGCTGTCCTATTCGCGCACCTACGTCGGCGCGCTCGCGATCCTGCCCGCGATTGTGGCTATGCTCATGGCTGCCATGTCCGGCGTTCTCATGCTGGTCTTTGGATTGCTCGGAGTCTCCGGAATGGTCCGCTTCCGCAATGTGCTCAAGGACACTCGCGATACCACCTTTATTTTGTGGGTGATCATGGAGGGGTTGGCGGTTGGCGCACTGCGCTTTTCCACCGCCTTGATTGCGGCCGCGGGGATTGGAGCCTGTCTGCTGCTCCTGCGCCTCATGAGTTTTGGCACCCGGAGCCGCTACGATGCCGTGCTAAGCCTGCGACTCACCGGTGACATTCCCGCGCGGATGGCCGCGGTCAGAGGCATCCTGAAGCGGCATGCCATCAAGCTCAATCTCGCCAGTGAAACCCGCTCAACTCCCGATGGAACCGATCTAACCTATCGACTCCTCCTCCGCGACCCTTCCCGCTCCAGCGAATTGCAGTCCGAGTTGACCTCGGCCGAAGGATTCCAAAACGTCTCCGTGTATATGCACGAGGATGAGGCGGAAATCTAGTCGATCCGCCGGGGCAGGCTGATATCCACCAACTCGCCCGGAAGAATCTTCATGGCGGGGGGCATGCTGATCTCAACCGGCAGGCCTTGTATAATGTTGGCAAAGTTCACCGGTCCAAGCAGTGTGGGAGGAATGCTTTCGAGTTGCGTGCCGACCCGGGTGATGGTGGCCGGCCCCTTGACTCGGCGTAAGCCTCTCGTGCGTACCTCGACCGGCATCCCCACCTTGGGTTCCATCGTAACCGGCGTTCGCAAATAGCCAACGATTCGCACCGGGTTAAGCGTGGCGGTTGCGATGATGGGCTCGCCCGCCGTCAACCCTTCGCCTGGACGATGGAAGATGGTAGTGACAACACCGTCGATCGGCGCGCTGACCACCAGCGAACTCAGTTCCGCTTCCGCCAACCGCAGCTTGGATTCCTGAACTGCAATCGCCGCCGGCAGAGGGTCGCTGCTGACTGCCGAGATCTCCGCCGTGTTGGTCGGTTGGAGGCGCTGGATGGCCGTCTCCGCCTCGCCCACCAGCTTATTCAACTGCTCCACCTCATCCTGCAGCCGGTCGCGGGCCGCCTTTGCCTGCTGGAACACTCGTTGCGATACCACCTTGTCCTTGAACAGCGCATCCATCCGCTGGTACTCCGACTCGGCCAAATCCAGATTGACCTTGGCGCTGGCAAGTTCCGTCCTCTCCTTCATCCAGTCCAGACGCAGTGTGTCATAATTCATCGCAGTACGCTGCATGGGCAAAACGGGTTTGAGATTCACCCGCAAAGCTTCGATCTCCGCTTGGATGACCGCCAAGGAGGCGGCCAGGATTCTTGGCTCGGTGATCCTGACTTTCGCCACGGGATCGCCCGCCTTGACTCTCTGAAAGCGGTCCACATTCAACTCGGCCAACACACCCGCTTTGTAACAACTCACGTTCGAGATCACGGGCTCCGCTTGGCCGAAAATGGTCAATGGGGCGACGTGGTCTCTCCACAGCAACGCCACTGTAACCGCACCGGCGGCGAATATCACTCCGGGCAGGAATCGGAAGCGCACCGTTTGCCAACGCCGGAAGGCAGGAATTTTTATGGGAGCAGGCTTGTCAGTGTCACTGGCCATATCTCAGATTCCAATTCTAAATCCTACGGTGCTTTACTTAAACGCACAAGCCTATTATACTTGCGGCGATGGCTTTCCGAGCTGCAGCGCAATGAGCAGTACGCAGAGAATAACGGCACTTGGTTGGCTTTTGACCTGCTGTCCGTTGCTGACGCCGGCCCGAGGAGCGAGTTTTCAGATCACGACGTTCAGCTCCACGGGCCAGATCGCCTGGACCAATGCTTTCCCTAGCGGCGTTTGCACCATCGAGGCGGCTTCACAGGTCAAAGGGTCGAACGGCGCCGCGTCGTGGGTTCCCTTCCAAAATTATTACACCACCAATTCCGCCGGAACGGGTCGGTTTCCGCTCTGGCCCGGGAATCATTTTTTCCGTTTGCGGGCGGTGAACATTTCCTCAAACGCACCCCAGGCTTACACCAATTTGGTGCAGTCCTACGGCCTGTTGCATACCATCGCGGGTAATGGCGATGCCGGCTACTCCCAGCCCGGGAAGGACGTCACCAACTACTGGCAGCCAAGCTTTGAAGGGGGGTATGCCACCAACGCCGCCCTTTCACGCCCCCACTTCGCTATGGCGGACAATGCCAGCAATGTGTTCATCGTGGACAAAGATAGCGATGCGGTGCTGAAGGTCACGACCGATGGGCGCATTCATACCGTCGCCGGCACTCATGCCATCGGCAATGGCCCCGACACTTCCACCCTCGCCACCAACGTGGCGATGAATACGCCCAATGGTTTGTGGGTGCGGGGGGACGGCACCGTTTATGTGCTCGACACCGGCAACAACAAGGTGCGCCGATTGGACACCAATGGCATGATGACAACCTTGTTTACCGACAGCAAAGGCATCCATGGCGGACGCGGACTATGGGTTAAGAATGACGAATCGCTCGTTTACTATGCCTCGGGAAGCGATTTGAGGCGGTGGACTCGCGGTGGCGGCACTTTGACGCTCAACCAGCAATTTAATGATCTGGGCACCTTTGTCATCAGCGGAAGCAATATCATTGCCACGGACCGGGGAGACAATACCGTCTGGCTAGTAGCCACGAATAACGGCATCCGCTCACTGCTCTTCGGTAACGGCGGCACCAACTTGGTCATGGATGGCACGCTGGCGGCCACCAATAGCCTTTACGGCGTCCGCGGGGTCTGGCAGCCGCCGATTGGGGGTTATTTTCTGGCCACGGATTATGGCGCCCAACTTCTCTACGTGGACATCACCGGCGTGATCCACGTCTTCGTGAATGGTCAAAACGACGACCATGCCGGCGACGGCCATTGGTTCTATTCGCCCAACAACTATTACCTCGGTCAATTGCGTTCCGTATCCATGGACAATCAAGGCAACCTGATTATCGTGGAAAATGATCTCGGGTACGTCCGGCGAATTGACTTTCAGCGGCTGTCTCCGTGAGAGGGGTTGACAAAAATACTTTGGAACGGAGAATTCGCGACACGCCTTCTGGCAGCCTCCGTTCCTGGGCCAGCTTGCAGGCCCCACCCGGTGATGCCTGCGCTCCCCCCTCCTGACCCTCAATGCCTCTGAATGAGCGCGGCCGCCTGCAGTTTCCGATTACCCACGGCATTGTTCAGCAGCGTGTTGAGCCCAGTCGCTTGGTCAGCGGTGAGAAAGCCCGAGGCCTGTTGCACAATCCGTTGATTGCTCTCCCCCACCTGGGCGAGGAAACTGTCAATGTCCGCCTGAGACCCAAGGAAGGCCTTGTCCGGCGCACCGGTAATCCCCATTGTCAATTCCGCAGGTTCGGCCTTCACAACCTGGATCAAACGCGCGCTTTGCTCGGAGTTGAGCGCGTTCTCTCCCAGTTGGCTGTTGAGGAGGCTGACCGTCGTCCGGGCGGGAATTTCGTCGCTGTACTCTTTGAAGCGGTTGTAACCCGAATCGCCCAACAATGTCCGCAACTGGCTCTCCAGGTCAGTGGCTGGCTCCGCCGAGGTTTGCTCCGGCGCCCCTTGCGCCCCGGCCATATATTTGGCCAGGCCTTTCGAAGCCTGATCGGAAAGCGTCTGGAGGAAAGCGTCACTCTGGTCCGGGGTGAGTTTCAGTTCCTTAAACAAGTCAGTGTACATCGACCTGATCTTTTCAATCTGTGCTTGCCGGATGTAAGCCTTCATCGCAGGGTCGCTCATCAACTTGGCCAGGCCGGTCGTTGGACTGGCGCCTTTGGCCTCGCTCGCCGCCGCCTGCTGACGGAGCACGCCTACTTGGCCGCGCAGTTTGAGAAGCTCGTTCGCGGTTTGGCCGGATTTCAGCCGGCTGTTTTCCTCCTGCAAGGCCGCGAGTTTCTGACTGGCCTGGTTGCTCTCCTGTTCCAATTGCTGGATTTGCGCCGTCAACGGCACTCTCTCGTGCTGGAGCGCCTGCCTTTCCCGGTGCATTTGCAAATTTTGATGGACCGCGTAAATTCCGGTCCCCGCCGCGATCGCGAGCGATGCGACAACGATAGTTTTCTGCAAGGTGGTCATAGTGATAATTTTTGTTGTGGCAATAACGGTAGATGCCTGGATGGCGCTGCCGGCCACGGCAGCGCTGGAAACCATGGCGGCAAAGCCCGCCGGCGCTGGTTGGACGGCGTTGGCGGAGACAACTGCTGCGAGCGCCGAGCTGGTGGCGGTAATGCCCCGCCGGGCCAATTGCCCGCGCAACTTATCCAAGGCCCGGTCCACTCTCATGCGCGCGGCATTCTCGGTCAAATCTAACGCCGTCCCAACCTCATGGAGGCTCCGGTTTTGGAAATAGCGGAGAAGAATCGCGTGGCGGTCCTTCTCGCTCAGTTCGTGCAGCGCCTCCTCGATGACCGGACTAAGTTGACTCCATTCAGCCGGCGGGGTGTCGTCCCGGAGAAGTTCATTCATGGTATTAGCCTCCTGCTCCCGCGCTTGGCGCCGTTGTTCCGTCCGAATCACCCTTAGCGCCATCTGCCGGGTAGTGGTGTAGAGCCATCCCACCAGCGCGGGATGCCGGGCCAGGCGTTTCGCCTGGAGGGCGGCCTCAGTGAAAACCTGCTGTGTGACATCCTGCGCCGACTGAACGTTGCCGTGGACCAAGCGCAGTGCCGCTGAGTACACCAGATCCACGTGCCGCTTGGTCAATTCGGCGAAGGCAGCCTCGGATCTATCCTTGGCATACCGGCTTAGTAATTGCGCATCTTCGCTCATCGCATCTCTCATAAAGTAATGCCCGCCGCTCAGAAAACCGCACAAAAAAAGATGCCGCCACCCGCTGAATCGGAACGGCATGCAGAAATAAAATAACTTCCGGTTTAAACGCGTGATTCAAACAAATGCCTGCCTGTCGGGTTACGCTCGGCAGCCGCCCGTGCGAAGCCTTTGAGTGCCCGCCTGCGGGGACGAGACGTCCCCGCCCCTATGCTCATGCCTTGTGCGACACGCGGAACGTCGGCATCCCACGGCAGCCGATTGCACTGCGCAAACGGACTGCCGTGAGCAGCCGGTCTCCTCATCTCCATCTCGGAGTTGGGCTACGCCTCCGCAAACGGGTTGTCCAGCCCGTCACGCTTTTTGTTGCAGGCAACCTGTACGCACCCAACTAGCCATTGATGTAACCTGCCATCGGTTTCTCTAGCGAGGCATTGCTCGAGCAGGTTGCACGCTTGGAGCTTCAGTTCCTTGTCTTTCGACACACAGGTTAGGTACCAAAGGCCGCTAATTGCACGGTGACGGATCTCGCGGTCGCCGTGGGTCAGCAGAGGTTCGAGGGCCAGAAATCCGGGCCTTCCAAAGTCTGCGAGTGAACTCCCGGCAGTCCCGCCCGTGTGCTGGTCACGCGGTTCTTTGGAAATCAGCCTCCGGACTAACGGGCAACGCCGCGTAAATCTTTCCTCCTCGCAAGTGCATACGCCGCGACGCCGCCGCTTGGGCCGTCGTCCTCAACCAATTTCAGAAGGAATCCAGCGCTTCGTTCATCATCGAAACAGCCTAAGGTCTCAACCGCCGTGCTGCTGACATGCGATTCTTCAGCTGCAACTGCGATTAATGGTTCGATCGCTACCGTCGCGTGAAGGCGGCCTAACGCCTCGGCGGCTTCGCAACGAACATGGAAGTCAAAATCCTCTTTCAGCAACTTGAGGAGCACAGTGATTGCTTGCGCGCTCCCGATCCGGCAAAGCTGCTGAACGGCCTTGATACGGCGTGATCTCGTTTCGGAGGTAAGCCTCTTCAGTACCTCCTCAAACGTGAGAACCTCCTCGCGTGGGCGAACGCGCCGCTCCGCCTTTGTGGGCCCATCG
>Ga0209517_10002259_pt1 | contig 27495 bp, 24 predicted proteins | sample PeaSoiMetSII2010_FD_187695 | JGI IMG/M metagenome (GOLD analysis project Ga0209517, IMG submission 187695) | Peat soil microbial communities from Weissenstadt, Germany - SII-2010 (SPAdes) (version 2) | ecosystem: Environmental > Terrestrial > Soil > Wetlands > Peat | place: Germany...
CCAGCGTCGACTCGTGCGTCTCGCAGATCACCACGCCCTTGCCGGCCGCGAGCCCGTCCGCCTTCACCACCAGCGGCAAGCGTTGCGCCAGCACATAGTCGGCGTCGAAATTCGCCGCGGTGAACGTCGCGTAGCTCGCTGTCGGTATCCGGTACCGACGCAGGAAATCCTTGGTGAACGCTTTGGAGCCTTCCAGGCGCGCAGCCGCACGGGTGGGTCCAAAGCAGCCGAGGTTCGCGGCGTTAAACCGGTCCACGATGCCGGCCACCAAGGGCCCTTCAGGACCGACCACGGTGAGCGCGATCTCCTCACGCACCGCGAACGCGAGCAGTGCGTCGATGTCATCCGCGGCGATATCGATATTACTGGTGTTCGGCTCCGCTGCCGTGCCGGCGTTGCCGGGCGCGACATACACATGCTCTACCCGCGGTGACTGCGCGCACTTCCATGCCAGCGCATGTTCACGCCCACCGCCGCCGACGATCAGGACTTTCATGGACTCAGACAGGCTCCTGATACCTAGTGACGAAAATGCCGCATCCCGGTGAATACCATCGCGATGCCGTGTTCGTCGGCCGCGGCGATGACTTCCGCATCGCGCTTCGAGCCTCCAGGCTGGATCACCGACTTGATGCCGAACTCCGCGGCCACATCGAGGCCGTCGCGGAACGGGAAAAATGCGTCGGATGCCATCGCCGCCGCTTCCATCGACAAACCTTCGTCCTTGGCTTTCATCGCGGCGATTTTGCTGCTGACCACGCGGCTCATCTGGCCGGCGCCGATGCCGATCGTGGTCTTGTCCTTGACGCAGACGATGGCGTTCGATTTCACGTACTTCACGATGCGCCACGCGAACAGCAAGTCGTCGAGTTCTTGGGGGATCGGATGTCGCTTGGTCACTACGCGCAGATCCTGAGCTTGGATCGCGCCGTCGTCGCGGGTCTGAACCAGCAAGCCGCCGGTAACGCTCTTGTACTCCAGCAACTGGGCGATCGGCGCGGTGAGGTCGCCTGCGTCGAGAACGCGGATGTTGTCTTTTGAAGCCAGAAGTCCGCGTGCCGCGGGCGCGATGCCGGGCGCCAGAATGACCTCGACGAATTGGCGTTCCAAAATGGCAGCGGCGGTCGGCGCGTCCAGTTTGCGATTGAAGGCAATAATGCCGCCGAAGGCCGACGTGGGATCCGTGCGATACGCGCGCTCATAAGCGGCGGTGATGTCATCGGCGGACGCAACACCGCACGGGTTGGCGTGTTTCACGATGACGCAAGCGGGCGCCTCGAACTGGCGCACGCATTCGAGCGCGGTGTCGCTGTCTGCGATGTTATTGTAGGAAAGTTCTTTTCCTTGAATTTGATCCGCCGCCGTGACCGAGGCGCCGATGGCGCGCGGGTCCTTGTAGAACGCCGCCTGCTGGTGGGGATTCTCGCCATAACGCAAGTCGAGGTGTTTGCGAAACGAAAGGTTCAGGTCGTCCGGGAATGTGACCGTGCCGCCGCCGATCGCGCCGGTAAAGTAGGCAGATACCATGGCGTCGTATTGCGCCGTGTGTGCGAACGCCTTGGCAGCGAGTTTTTGGCGAACAATTACGCGAGTGGTGCCTTGATTCGCGGCGAGTTCATCCAACAGGCTGCGGTAGTCGGTGGGATCGACGACGACGGTAACCGATGCATGATTTTTTGCGGCCGCGCGGATCATGGCTGGTCCGCCGATGTCGATGTTCTCGACGGCGTCATCGTAGGTGCAATCGGCTCGAGCGACGGTGGCCGCAAACGGGTATAGATTGACGGCCAGTAAATCGATGGGCTCGATGCCGTGCTCGCGCATGACTTCTTCGTCCATGCCGCGACGTCCCAGCAGCCCGCCGTGAATCTTCGGGTGCAGGGTTTTTACCCGACCGCCCATGATCTCAGGGAAGCCCGTGTGATCGGCCACCTCTTTGACCGCGACGCCGTGACGTATCAGCAGCTTGGCTGTGCCGCCGGTGGAGAGCAACTCGATTCCCCGTTCCTTCAATTCGCGCGCAAATTCGACGATTCCAGTCTTGTCTGAAACGCTCAGCAGTGCGCGGCGTACTGGGGTGGGCAACGTATACTACTCGTTGATGCCGAACTCTTTGAGTTTCTTGCGTAAAGTGCCGCGATTGATGCCAAGTATCGTGGCTGCGCGGCTCTGGTTTCCCTGGACGTGGCCCATCACCACTTTGAACAGGGGTTCTTCAACCTCGCGCATCACCAGATCATAGAGGTGCGCGGGCTTGTGGCCGTTGAGGGTCTCGAAGTAACACTGCAAGGCTTCCTCCGCTTGAGTACGCAAGGGAACGCCTTTGCCATTGACTTTGAGATCGCGGCCGTTGAACGGCGGCGACGAATCTTTGCGTGATCTTGATTTTTTCTTTGCGACCATAGCCCATCCGAAATTCTCTGCAGAACGTTCTTTTTTTTCAACTTTGTATGTTTACGCTGCGCGGTGCATACCGGTGTCGAAATGCTGCAGCAGCGTGGCCAGTTGCTCCCCAGGCGTCTCCATCGTCACGAGACGGTTCCGCAATGCCTCTTGTCCTGGATGCTGCCGAAAATACCAACTCAAGTGTTTACGTGCCACTCGAACACCAGTCGCATCGCCGTACAGGGCGTACAGGTCTTCAAGGTGGGCGCGCATAATATCACGGACTTTTTCCAGCGCTAGCACTCCCCGCAATTCGCCCGTGCCAAGGAAAAAATTGACTTCGTCGAAGATCCATGGCCGGCCTTGCGCGGCTCTGCCGATCATGACACCGTCGCATCCCGTTGATTGTAAAATTTCGCAAGCACGCTGCGGTGTGTCGATATCGCCGTTTGCAAATACCGGAATTTTGATTCGCGCTTTGATCGCCGTCACAGTTTCATGCTCCGCAGTCCCAAGATACATGTCCGCGCGAGTGCGGCCGTGTACGCTAAGCGCTTGAATGCCGCAGTCTTCTGCGATTGCCGCGATCCGAATGCCGTTCTTGTTGTCGCGGTTCCAGCCGGTGCGCGTCTTCAGCGTCACCGGCGCCGAGACGGCGCGCACCACGGCGTGCAAGATGCGTGCAACGAGTGCCTCGTCTTGCATCAGGGCGGAACCCGCGAGCCGATTGCAAACTTTCTTGGCGGGACAGCCCATGTTGATGTCGATGATTTCGGCGCCGGCGTCCACATTGCGGAGCGCCGCGTCAGCCATCATCCGCGGATCGAAGCCCGCGATTTGCACCACACGCGGACTCGGCTCGCCGCTGTGATCCATGCGCAGCCGCGACTTCTTGGTGTTCCACAACCGCGCGTCGGCGGTGAGCATTTCGGAGGCGGCGAGCCCGGCGCCGAAGCGGCGGCACAAGAGTCGAAAAGGCCGGTCGGTGACGCCGGCCATGGGCGCGAGAACCACGTTGGACGACAAGACATACGGGCCGATCTTGACCGGCATCACTTCGCCTGCGTCGCAGCATCGGCTGACGCAGCACCGGCTGCTGCAGCATCACCCGCGCACGTTAGTTTTTTGTCGGCCCCGCGAACGCACACATCTATTTCGAATCCTTCGGCATCCTTGCCCGGGTCCACAATATCCAGGGTCGCATCCGCACGCTCGCCGGGCGCGAGCATGTGCGCCGTAGCCTTGCCCATATATTCTGACGGTTCGAACTCGCGCTGAGCGACGCGTGCGCCGAAGCGATTGGCGAGCGTCACTCGCAGCAGCGGATACGGTTGCAACTGAGCGGCGGTATTCATGATGCTGGCGCGCACGCGCAGAGTGCCCTTGGCGCCCGGGTCTCCGGTCACGCCCCACTGCCGTAATTGATACGCCGACAGCTTGGCTCCCGATGATGCTCCGCCGCCGACCAGCGGTGCATGGACTGCCAACCATTCCCGGTTGGCAAGCAGCACCTGAAGCACCAGCAGCAGCGCAAACACAATGGCGGCGGACAGCCATGCCGCGAACGGCAATTGCCGGCGCGATGCATTGATCTGCGGCAGCTCCGCGTGCGCATAGCTCGCCAACATGTCCCGACGCACATCCTCGGACACCTCCAACCCTGCGATTCGCGCCGGATGCGCAGCAGCCGCGACGGCAACGACGCTGTCCGCGGCTGCCGGTTCCTGCGGGATCTCCGGTGTTGACGCGGGTGCGGGTACGGGTGCCGGCGCCGCCGGTGGGGGCGGTGCCTCCGGGGGCGCGGCCTGTGCGTGCGGGGGAACGCCTGGAGTCCGCTCCGTACGGTGGCCTTCAGCGGCGAGCACTTGAAGGACGCTGGGCGTGGTCTCGACGAAGATCCGATCCAGTTCCCCCGGCGGCAGCGTGAATTCGAGCGACGCGGCCGAGGCCAACTCGTCATCGATCGGCTCCAGCACTTCGAGCTGTGCCACGTCGCGGTCGCTCGGCGGCGCCGCATCCGTCGGCGCAACCGGCTCTACGGATTGAAGAATTTCATCGGCGCGGGTTTCCAGCTCGAGAGACGATTCACCATGAGTGAATCCGGTCGAGTCCTCCGCCAGTCGCGCCAAGGCGTTGAACACCTCGCCGCATCGCCCACAGCGTACCTGGCCGCCCGCGGCGCGCAGCACCTCCGGGGACAAGCGAAACACCGTTTCGCACTTATAACACTGCGTGAACACTAGGCTCCTAGGCCGCTCTCCGGGCGTGTATACAACACCAATCATCACGCCCAATCACCTGCACCATATCAAAACCGGACGAGTAAGCGGCCTTTACCGCGTAGGCCTGCGTCTTGAGCAGCCCGGACAGGAGCAGATCGCCGCCGGCTACGCACGCGTTCGTCAATAAGGGCGCCAATTCGATCAGGGGTCCGGCGAGAATGTTCGCAACCACGCAATCGGCCGGGCGCAGTTGCGCAGGGACGCCCTGGATTTCGATGGCCGATGAGACGCCGTTGCGCACGGCATTCTCGCGCGTGGCGAGCAGGGCCTGCGGATCCAAATCCACCGCGATCACGTGCGCTGCACCCATTTTCAAGGCAGCAATTCCCAGTATCCCTGAGCCGCATCCGTAGTCGATCACCGAACGACCCGACAATGGCAGCGCGTCCAGAATTTGCAAACACAATGCGGTCGTCGGATGCGTGCCCGTACCGAATGCAAGTCCGGGATCGAGCCGTACCACGACGCCATTCGGATCGTCCGGAGCGTCGGCTACCGTCGGGCATACCCACAAGCGCCGCCCAAAGCGCATCGATTTCCAATCGGTGAGCCAGACCCGCTCCCAATCGCGGTTTTCAACCGCGCGCACGCGGGCGGTAGCCGTGATGTGCGACCCTAGATTCGCGGCCAATCGGTCAAGCTGTCGTATCGCATCGAGGGACGACTCGAACAGGGCGCGAACGAGCGTGTCGCTCCACAGTCGGACTTCGCCGGGTCTGGGCTCGAGCACCGGTTCGTCCCCACGATCGACAAAGGTGATGGAGCCCGCACCGATGTCGAGCAGCGCCTTCTCGACGGCGTCCGGGTCGAGACCGTTTAAGGGGAATTCGATTTCATAGAACGTTCGGAGTGGATCGCCCTGCGCGCTCACTTCAATCCCAGGCGCCGCTCGAGATAATGGATGTCCGTACCGCCCTGACGAAATGCAGAGTGATTGAATATTTCTTGATGAAGGGGGATGTTGGTCTTGATGCCCTCGACAACCATCTCCGCCAACGCGTTGCGCATCCGGGCGATGGCCGTATCGCGCGTATCGCCGAAGGCGATGACCTTGCCGATCAAGGAATCATAGAACGGGGGCACGTTGTAGCCGGTGTAGACGTGGCTGTCGACCCGGATTCCCGGTCCGCCCGGCGAATGCCACAAGCGCACGGGCCCCGGCGAGGGCACGAACGTCTTCGGGTCTTCCGCGTTGATGCGGCATTCCACCGCATGGCCGCGAATCTCGATATCCTTCTGCGCATAGGGCAGTGGTTCGCCCGCTGCGATCAGGAGCTGCGCTTTGACGATGTCGATGCCGGTGACCAATTCGGTGACCGGGTGTTCGACCTGCACGCGCGTGTTCATCTCGATGAAGTAGAACTCGTTGTCCTGATAGAGGAACTCGAGCGTGCCCGCATTTCGATAGCCCACTTCACGGCAGGCGCGGGCACAACGCTCGCCCATGGTCTTGCGTTGCTTTGCGGTGAGTCCCGGCGCGGGCGCTTCCTCGATCACTTTTTGGTGGCGGCGCTGCATCGAGCAGTCGCGCTCGCCCAAGTGCACCACGTTGCCGTAGTTGTCCGCGAGCACTTGAAATTCGATGTGCCGCGGCTTCTCCAGGAACTTTTCCATGTAAACCTGGGGATTACCGAACGCGGCGAGCGCCTCCGACTGAGTCACGCTGATGGCGTTGAGCAGCGATGCATCCGTGTGGACGACGCGCATGCCGCGGCCGCCGCCGCCGCCCGACGCCTTGATGATCACCGGATACCCGATCTCCTTGGCAATGCGGAAATTTTCGTCGACGTCGGGGCCCAGCGGACCATCCGAGCCGGACACGCAGGGGACGCCGGCAGCCTTCATGACCTTGATGGCCGAGACTTTGTCGCCCATCAGACGGATGGTCTCGGCGCGCGGTCCCACGAAAATGAAGCCGCTCTTCTCGACGCGTTCTGCGAAGTCCGCGTTCTCCGACAAGAAACCGTACCCTGGATGGATCGCGACCGAGTCGGTCACTTCGGCGGCGCTGATGATGGCGGGCATGTTCAGATACGACAGAGCCGATTGCGGCGGCCCGATGCACACGGTCTCATCCGCGAGCAGGACGTGTTTGGTGTTAAAATCAGCGGTCGAATGCACGGCCACGGTTTTGATGCCCAACTCGCGGCAGGCGCGCAGAATGCGAAGCGCAATCTCGCCGCGATTAGCGATAACGACTTTTTCGATCATTATTCGATGATGAACAGCGGTTGACCGAACTCGACGGGCTCACCATTCTTGGCGAGGATCGCGGTGAGGCGCCCCGCCTTGTCTGATTCGATTTGATTCATCATCTTCATGGCCTCGATGATGCACAGCACCTGGCCCACCTTGATTTCGTTGCCGAGCTCCGCGAATGGCTTGGCGCCCGGAGCGGACGCCGAGTAGTAGGTGCCGACCATCGGTGAGGTCACCGTATTATCGTCTACGCGAGGCTTGTGCTCGCCCGCGGCCGTCGCTGGGGTCGCCGGCGCCGAGACGTGCGCGACCGTAGCCATGGGAAGAGGCGCGGCCATCGGCGCTTGCATCGCCATCCGCGGATGACGGCTGATGCGCACTGATTCCTCGCCTTCGGAAATCTCCAGCTCCGAGATTCCCGACTCTTCAAGCAACTCGATCAGTTTTTTTACCTTGCGAATATCCATCCGCTAACCCCTTGAAGAAACTGTGGTATTAAGTGGCGGTCAGGCGCGTGCAGACGGCATCGAGCGCGAGCTCGTAGCCTTGTGCGCCAAAACCTACGATGCTGCCGACGGCGATGCCGGATAGATATGAGTGGTGCCTGAACTCCTCACGTGCATAGACATTGCTCAAATGAACTTCGATGAACGGCACGCCGACGCCTAAGAATGCATCCCGCAGCGCGATGCTGGTGTGCGTATATGCGCCGGGGTTAATGATGACGAAAGCGAAGCCATCGCGCTTTGCGCTGTGAATCCTACCGATCAGTTCGTGTTCCGCGTTGCTTTGGAAGGCGATCAGCTCGTGACCGCGGGTGCGCGCCAACTCAGCGAGTTTGCTTTCAATGCTTGGAAGCGTCGCTGAACCGTAGATTTCGGGCTCACGGAGCCCGAGCAGATTCAAGTTCGGCCCGTTCAGCAGCAGGATTCGCGCCATTTCCCCGTATGTCCAGCGTCGTCGCGTTGAAAAGGTCCGCGATAATAACCAGAAATTGACAAGAAAAGGCAAGCTTCGGCGTCGAACGTCGCCGGAAAGGGGCCAGGCTTCTAGCCGGAATGCTGCGGCGCCAGTGCGTGCAGTCCGCCCGCGATGGTATGGCGCGCTTCCGTCAGCTGCACGCGGTTTTGGTTGAGGTTTTGCACCACGGAAAGGATGAGATCCGCCTGCGCCTTGTGCAATTCGCCCACGTACAGCGTCACCACCTCGCCGCGCCGATCGGTGAACACGGTGAAAGGGAAAACCGGCGCCTCGAAGCCCAATTCGGCGGCCACGTCCAAGGCATCCTGTTCCCCGATCAAGAGAGGATAGGCGATTTTCAGTTCATCCGCGTATGCCAGCACCTGATCCCGGTGATCCACCGCGATTCCCACCACTTCCACACCGCGGCCGCTCCATTCGCGAGAGAGGGATTCGAGCAGGGGTATTTCATGCCGGCAAGGCGCGCACCAGGTAGCCCAGAAGTTAATAATCAACGACTTATCTCGCCACGTTGCGATGGAGGTGGGTTTGCCGGTGCGGTCGGCCAAAGAGAAGGTGGGCAGCCGTTCCGGCACCTTCGGCAGCGGCACGGCCGGACCTTCGGGCACGTCGAACTCGCTGGGGATGGGCGGGATTGTCTCGCCGACCGGTGGGGCGGCGCCCGCGACCCGGCCCGGAGCGTGACCGGCGAAGATCCGCAGGCCGGCCCAGATCCCAACGGCCACCACCAGCAAAACGCCAGCGACCCGCAATGCCCGGACGTTCATGACGCTGGAGTATCGAGGCGGCGTCCTTTTCGCAGTAAAAAGCCGGCAACGAGGAAGGCCAGGCCTCCACCAACGATCGCAACGCCCTCCCAGGGATGAGGTTGAGCCGGTGACATCGGAGCTGCGCTCACCGGTGAAAGCACCTTGGTGATGGCGGGGTAGCACAAGCCCGCCTCGGCGCAACCCTGGTAAGTCACCTTGATCTGAAGGGGATGGGCGCCGAAATCCGCGCGGGTGAACGCCACCGTTCCCTCCACCTGCTGCAGGAAAATCTCCTGGGTGCCGAGATAGGGGTCGGTCTTGACCGAACCTCGAGGAAACGACGGCTGCGAGACCACGAGGTCCGGGCTTTCCGCCTTGATCTCCATCTTTTCCTTATACAGATAGTAGCCGTCTGCGATGATCCACCGGACGCGCAGCACGTCGCCGTCAACCCGGGAACTTACCCGAAAAGCCACGTCGGGCGGCAGGAAGTCGCTTTCATTGGACTCCACGCCGCGCATCCACCAGGGCTTTGCGATCACCGTCGCGGCAAGGCCGAGCGCCGTCGCCGCCAGGAACGCCGTACGAATTAGTAGCTTCATGTGTACAACTTTATAGAAAAATTACCGCGTCAACCCTTGAATCGGCAAAATCTGCCGCTATGATTAGCAGCCACGAGTGGAGAGTGCTAACAACCCTCCACTCATTATCAACCCGAAACCCAAGCATTAGGAGTCTTGTTTTATGAAGATTCGTCCCCTTCATGACCGCGTGATCGTGAAACGAGAAGAAGAAGAGCGTAAATCCCCAGGCGGCATCGTGATCCCGGATACTGCGACTGAAAAGCCCATTTTCGGGAAGGTCGTTGCTGTTGGTAAGGGCAAGATTTTGGAAAACGGCGAGATTCGCCCGCTCGACCTCAAGGTCGGCGACAAGATCCTTTTCGGTAAGTACAGCGGTACCGAAGTGAAGATGGATGGCGACGAGCTGGTTGTCATGCGTGAGGAAGACGTCATGGCCGTGGTCGAAGGCAAGTAATTGCCTCGGTCTGAGCGTTTTTTTCCAGTGAAGTTCTCGCAAATCAAATTCAATTAGAGGTATCAGCAAATGGCAGCAAAAGACGTACGCTTTAGCGACGACGCCCGGGCACGCATGTTCAAGGGTGTGAATATTCTGGCGAATGCCGTCAAGGTAACGCTGGGTCCCAAAGGCCGCAACGCAGTGCTCGACAAGAGCTTCGGCGCCCCCACGGTCACCAAAGACGGTGTCTCGGTCGCCAAGGAAATCGAACTCAAAGACAAGTTCGAGAATATGGGCGCGCAGATGGTCAAGGAAGTCGCGTCCAACACATCCGATGAAGCCGGCGACGGCACCACCACCGCCACCGTGCTCGCGCAAGCGATCATCCGTGAAGGCCTGAAATCGGTCGCTGCGGGCGCTAATCCCATGGACCTGAAGCGCGGTATCGACCTCGCGGTCGCATTGGCCACCGAAGAGCTCAAGAAGCTCTCCAAGCCCTGCAAGGACCCGAAGGCGATTGCGCAGGTCGGCACGATTTCCGCGAACTCCGACGAGAGCATCGGTAAGACCATTGCCGACGCCATGGCGAAGGTCGGCAAAGAGGGCGTGATCACGGTCGAAGAGGGCTCGGGCCTTCAGAACGAGCTCGAAGTGGTCGAAGGCATGCAGTTCGATCGCGGCTACCTCTCGCCGTATTTCATCAACAATCAGCAGAGTCAGAGCGCCGAGCTCGAGAAGCCGCTGATCCTGTTGGTGGACAAGAAGATCTCCAATATTCGCGAATTGCTCCCCTTGCTGGAAGCCATTGCGAAGGGCGGCCGTCAGTTGTTGATCGTTGCTGAGGACGTCGAAGGCGAAGCACTCGCCACGCTCGTCGTCAACACGATCCGCGGCATCGTCAAGGTCGCCGCCGTCAAGGCGCCGGGCTTCGGCGATCGTCGCAAGGCCATGTTGCAAGACATCGCGGTGTTGACCGGCGGTACGGTCATCTCCGATGAAGTCGGTTTGTCGCTCGAAAAGGCGACGCTGAACGACTTGGGCGAAGCGAAGAAGATCCTGGTGGAGAAAGAGAACACCACGATCATCGACGGCGCCGGCAAGGCAGCGGACATCAAGGGCCGCGTCGATAGCATTCGTCAGCAGATCGAGGAAGCGACCTCCGATTACGACAAGGAAAAGCTGCAGGAGCGTGTTGCCAAGCTCTCCGGCGGTGTGGCCGTGATCAAAGTCGGTGCCGCGACCGAAATCGAAATGAAGGAGAAGAAGGCCCGCGTCGAAGACGCACTGCACGCCACTCGTGCGGCCGTCGAAGAGGGCGTGGTCCCGGGCGGCGGCGTGGCGCTGGTGCGCGCGTTGAAGGCCATCGAGAAGCTGGTTGGCGCCAACGAAGATCAGACCACGGGCATCAAGATTCTGGCCCGGTCGATCGAAGAGCCGCTGCGTCAGATCGTCACCAATGCGGGTGAGGATGCTGCAGTGGTTCTGAACCGAGTCCGGGAGGGCAAGGGCACGTTCGGTTACAACGCCGCGACGAGCGAGTACGGCGATATGATCGAACTGGGCATCCTGGATCCGACCAAGGTGACTCGTCTGGCTCTGCAGAACGCCGCTTCGGTTGCGGGTTTGCTGCTCACGACGGAAGTCATGGTCGCAGAGTCGCCGAAGGATGAAGAGCATGCACATGGCGGCGGCGGCGGCGGCATGGGTGGCATGGGCGGTATGGACATGTAATACCTACACCCGTAGGTTTGCAGTCAAGAGAGAGCGGGCTTAGGCCCGCTCTTTTTTTGTGCGCCCGGCAGGGCGCACCCACTGGTCCGAGGCGCACTCACGGCTCGCGCCGGGGACCTTTGGCCGGAAGACTTCGCTATTCGTAAGTACCGGCCTTGAAGATCAAGCCGTCCTTGACTTCCCAATAGGCAAGTTTCTTCTCGATCTTGCCGCTGACGGGATTTTTGCGCTGGTAAGTAATCCAACCGTTCGGTTTCGTTTTGGCGGCGTCGACGATTTCCTTGATGAACTGTTTCCCGCTCGGGTCAGCCTGGTCCATTCGATTCAGGCCCACGATGCCGGGAGACACGGGATGCGCCACGCAAACCCCGGAAACATCATGCACGTCGACATAGTCCTCGCCTTTGGCGAACATGCCATCCTTGTTGTTCAATTCGGCCAGCGCTTTCTCGCGCCCGTTCGCCTTATAAAACTCCACCGCCTTCTTCACCTGGGCAACGACCTCATCCTTGGTCGGCGCATCGGCCCGCACGTTCGACGCGGGCGCCAGCGCAATCACGAAGAGCGCGACACTAAAGCAAAGCTTGGAAAACATGGTAATTCCTCAATGGTGATTAACTGGATTGCGCGGAGCGATTGGTCCAAGGGCGAATGGCCCCACGTCGCTCGCCATGTTCCGCGATGGCGGGCTGCGTAAATGGGCTGTGAACGGCGTTGGTTCGAACTTTGTAGCGGCTCATCATGTTGCTGAGGCTGTTCGACTGTTCTGCGAGTGCCTGCGAAGCCGCGGCGGCTTGCTGCACCAACGCGGCATTCTGGTGGGTCAACTCATCCATCTTTGCAACCGCGCCCCCGACTTGCTCGATGCCGGTCGCTTGCTCGGCGCTGGCCGCCGCAATGCCTGCAATAATGTCGCCGACCTTTTTGACCGACGTGACGACTTGTTCGAATGTCGTACCCGAATCACTGACAACGCGCGAACCTTCCGCGACCCGGGTCACGCTGTCGTTGATCAGGCTCTTGATTTCCTTGGCCGCCGCCGCGCTGCGCGAGGCCAGCGAGCGCACTTCGTTTGCGACGACCGCGAAGCCCCTTCCTTGTTCGCCGGCGCGCGCTGCCTCGACCGCGGCGTTCAACGCCAACAGGTTCGTTTGAAACGCAATCTCATCGATGACGCCGATGATGTCGGCGATCTTGCGCGAGGCCACATTGATACCGTCCATGGCATCGACGGCACTTGCCACGACGGCTGAACCGCCCTCGGCTCGTTGCCGCGCTTCGATCGCCAGCTCGTTGGCGTGCCGGGCGTTATCGGCGTTCTGACGCACCGTGGTCATCATCTCATCCATCGAGGCCGCGGTTTCCTGCAGCGACGCGGCTTGGTCTTCGGTGCGCTGCGAGAGGCTGGTATTGCCATCCGAAATCTCGGCGGCGCCGACCGATACGCGCTCGGCCGCTTCTTTCACTTTGGCGACCATGGTTTCCATCTCGGCCACCAACTGATTCACGCCCGTGCCGATCTGTCCATCGAGGCCGCTGCGGCCGGCGACCGGAATGCGGCGGGTCAGATCACCCTCGTTGGCGCTGCGTACGAGCTGTGTGACTCCGCTGACTACGCCGGCAACGTTTTCAATCAAGGTGTTGAGACTCTCGGCGAGCTGCCGAGTGAAACCGCTCTTGCCATCCGTCGTGAGGCGCCGATCGAGCCGGCCGGCTACCACGGCCGCGACCATTTCTTGTATTTCCTCCAGCGCACGGCTGTCGGACTCGGCGCGCTTACGATCCGCTTCGAGCGCCTGCCGATCGGCCTCCGCCCGTTTGCGATCTTCGGCGGCACGACCTTGTTCGGCGGTGGCGCGCTCGAGCAATTGTGTCTGGGCGGTCGCGAGACCTGCGAGCAACTCGCCAAACTCGTCGGTGCGCGTCGTGTCGATGTGGTTGTCGAGCCGTCCGGCGCCGATGTGGCGCAGCAGCGCCACCGAGTCTTTCAACGGTCGAGCGATGGCACGAGTCATCAGCAACGCGACCGCGCAACCGATCGCGGCGGCAAGCGCGAGGATGGCAAGTACGGTGCGGCGTGCGCCGACCGCAGCGGCATTGGCGGCGATTCGGGCGGCATCCGCTTGTTCATTGGCCGAATCGATCAGCTTGGAAACCGCGGTCACGGCCGTGGCGAACTTGGCCTTAGCAAGCCCGACCAGGATCTTCTGCGCGTCGCCCGCCAGTCCGTCTTGAGCGACCGCGATCGACCGTTCCTGTTCGATTTTGTAGTCCTTCCATTTTGCGTTGGCGTCGTCCCACAGGGCGCGCTGCTCCGGTGTCTTGATGAGCGGCTGGAACGCGGCCACACCGGTTCGAATCTGCGCCTCGACCGCAGCCAGCGATGCCAAAGACGCATCCGCACCCGACGCGTAATTGAGTTGCAGCTGCGTCAGCAGTTCTAGAGCTGCGGACCGGCTCGACGCGAAATTGAACCTGATTACGGAGAGCTGCGACACACTGCCCAGTGCGTCGGTTTGGATGATCTCCGCTTCGCGCGCTACCTTCGACAGCTGCACGATGGAGACGAAGCCGATCACGCCGGCGAATGCCAGCATGAGCATGAATGCCAGCAAGAGTTTGGGACCGATGCGTACGTTTTTTAGAGACTTCATTGGATTCGTTCAAAAATTGCGCACGAGATGCCTCGAATAATCATCTAACGGTTACGAACTAATTCCCGGTGGGGGCCGAGCACGGTTGCCTATGTTCAATGTCGGCGCGCGCGCTCAAGACTTGAGAATTCGCTCCGGACTGCGGCGCTGATTTGCCGTAATCCGGCCCGATCCCGAATGGCGGCCGGGTTCTTCAGTGACCTCCGCTGCTGGTTGTATATCCAGTCGGTTGGCGGACTCACATCGGAATTTCTCATCCGCAGCGCCATTTCGCAGTGTGATTGCGAGGCGGTTTCTTGTGCTGCCGCGCGGGCTGGTACCATCTCGGCCCTCCTTTGAAACTAGCGAGAAGCTTGATGCGCGCAATGGTCGCCGTGCGGGTATTGGTGGGTGCCATAGTCCTCGAGCCCACGGCCGCCTGCGCGCAGACGCCGTGACCTGGTCGGCTCGGCAATACGCGAGGTTCGAGGATGAGCGCACGCGGCCGGTGCGTGACTTGCTCGCGGCGCTGCCCGACCTCGATGCGCGCACCGCCATCGACATAGGCTGCGGACCGGGTAATTCCACGGAACTGTTGGCGGCGCGCTTTCCCGGCGCCGCCGTGCGCGGCATCGATAGTTCCTCCGACATGATCGCGGCGGCGCGCACGCGGCTACCGGGTCTGCGATTCGACCTCGGGGACGTCGCGCGGTGGGTCAATGACGAGACGGCAAACGCCGCCGACGGTCCCGCGTCCTTCGATGTGATCCTAGCCAACGCGGTGCTGCAGTGGGTACCCGACCACGCTAGGTTGTTTCCGGCGCTCAAGGCGAAGCTCGCGCCCGGCGGCTGTCTTGCCGTGCAAATGCCGGATAATCTGGACGAGCCGGCCCATCGATTGATGCGCGACATCGCCGCCGACGGACCGTGGGCCGGGAAGCTCGCGGCGGCGGCCGCCGCACGGCCGAAGATCGGCGCTGCCGATCGCTATTACGAGCTGTTGCGTTCCGCGGATTGTACAGTCGACGTGTGGCGTACCACGTACTATCACCCCCTCGCCGGCGCCGGCGCCGTCGTCGAGTGGTTCAAGGGCAGTGGCCTCAGGCCCTTCATCGACCCGCTCGACGACCATGAACGGGCCGAGTTCCTTGCGCGATATCGTGCCGCCGTGGCGCACGCCTACCCCGCGACGACGGATGGGAGTGTCTTGCTGCCGTTTCCACGCTTGTGCATCGTTGCCCTCGTTTGATGCCGCTGCCCAACCCCTCGGTCGCGATGATTCCGGACGCGTTGCATGAGGCCGTCTCCCGATGGTGGGAGCGCGCCGGCGCGCTGCCGGCATTGACCGGCGCTTACGCCGGCCTGCCGGAGGCGTTCCGCGATGAATTGCCGCGCGTCGTCGCCGGCAGCGAATTCATCGGTTCGGTTTTGATTCAGGATGTGGAGTCTCTGGCATGGTTTGGGCGACACGAGGACCCGTCGCTGGCGCGCGTTGCCAATGACGAATATGAACGGCGCGCCTCCGCGGCGGCCACCACAGCCGACGCGCAGCATCTGCTGCGCGAGTGGCGGCGTCGCGAGATGCTGCGTATCGCGTGGCGCGACATCGCAGGAAGAGCAAGCGTGACCGACACCCTGCGCGCTGTGTCCGATCTGGCCGACGGTTGCATTCGCGCTGCCGCCGCCGCGGCGCAGCGTCATCTGGACGCTACGTTCGGCAGACCTCGCAACGCGCAGGCCGTGGAGGTGCCGCTGATCGTGGTTGCCATGGGCAAGCTGGGCGGTCGGGAACTCAATTTTTCGTCCGACATCGATCTTGTGTTCCTGTATGCGGAGGCCGGCGAGACCGACGGTGTGCGGCCTGCGGATAATTCGGAGTACTTCAATCGTCTGGGCCGAGAAATGATCCGGCTCCTCGATGCGAGGACCGAGGATGGCATCGTGTTCCGCGTCGACATGCGCCTGCGGCCCTTCGGCGACAGCGGTGCGCTGGTGGTCAGCCTCGCCTCACTCGAGGATTATTTGCAGGAGCATGGGCGTGATTGGGAACGATATGCCTGGATCAAAGCGCGTGCCGTCGTCGGCGCGGCGCCCTACGCGACTGCCACGCGAAATTTCATCCGGCCTTTTGTCTATCGACGCTATCTCGACTTCGGCGTGTTCGATTCGCTGCGGGAGATGAAGGCACTCATTGCCCGTGAAGTCGCGCGGCAGGAACTCGATCAGCACTTGAAGCTCGGCGCGGGCGGAATCCGCGAATTGGAATTCATCGTGCAGTCCATGCAACTGGTGCGCGGCGGCAGCGATCAGCGGTTGCAGAATGCCGCGCTCCTGGACGTGTTGCCCTTGCTCGCGGGCTCCAAGTTGCTGTCCAGATCGGCCGTCGCTGAATTGCACGATGCCTATCTGGTCTTGCGCAAAGCCGAAAACGCCGTACAGATGATCCGTGACGAGCAGACTCATTCGCTTCCGGTCGAAGCCCGCGACCGCGCGCGACTCGGCGTGAACATGGGGTTGCCGGACTGGCCCGCGACGCTCGCGCGGATCGAGGCGGCACGCCGGAATGTGGCGCGGCAGTTCGAGGCGCTGGTGTTCGGCGGGGCGCAGTCGCAGCGCACGACGAGCGAAGGCGCCCTCGATTGGCTCGCGTCGGGCGACGTCAAGATCGAGGAGGAGTTGGCTGCCGCGAAATTTCCGGCCGCTGAAATCGCGCCGGTGAGTGGCTTGCTGGAGGAGTATCGCCGGGCGCCGTCGTATCGGCGATTGGATGAGGGTGCGCGGCGGCGTGTGCATGTGATTCTGGGCCGGCTGTTAACGTCGGCATCGATGCGTCCCGCACCCGCGACCGTGGTGCAACGCGTACTGCGCGTGCTCGAGGCCATCGGCGCCCGTTCCTCTTACTTGGCGCTCTTGAAGGAACAGCCTCCGGCGCTCGACAGGCTCATCGATGTCTGTGCCGTCAGTGGCTTTCTGGCGCGCCAGATCGCGGATTTCCCACTGTTGCTCGACGAACTGATCGATCCCAACGCGTTCGACGAGTTACCGTCGCGGGACAGCTTCGTGCGCGAACTCGACGCGCGAACGGAGCGGCTGCCGGCGGACGATCCCGAGCGGCAAGTCGAAGCGTTGCGTCAGTTCCAGAAGGTCGCCGTGTTCTGGGTTGCATTCGCGGATCTGACCGGGCAAATGCCTCTCATGAAGGTGAGCGATCGGTTGACGGACATCGCCGAATTGATCGTCGCGCGTTGCGTGACCCTCGCGTGGGATCAGATGACCCGCACCTACGGGACGCCCTGCTGCGGCGATCGTGATGAAGAGCCGCGCGTGGCCAAGGTTGCCGTGGCCGCTTACGGCAAGCTCGGCGGTTTGGAGCTGGGGTATGGCTCGGACCTCGATCTGGTCTTCCTGCACGACTCGAGCGGCGAGTTCCAACAGACGAACGGCGATCGGCCGCTCGACAACGCCGTTTTCTTTTTGCGCCTGGGGCAGCGCATCGTGCATCTGCTCACCATGCATTCGGCCGCCGGACGGCTGTACGAAGTCGACATGCGCCTGCGGCCGAACGGCAAGGGTGGATTTCTCATGACGGGCATCGACGCCTTCGAAAGCTATCAGCAGCAGGATGCCTGGACTTGGGAGCACCAAGCATTGCTGCGCGCCCGAGCAATCGCCGGCGACGGCGAGCTGTGCGCACGTTTCGAGGCGGTGCGCAGGCGTGCGCTCACCACCGCCGTACACCGCGATACCCTGCGCACGGATGTGGCGGAAATGCGCATGCGCATGCGCCGCGAGCTGTCGCGCGCGGGCGCAGGCCAATTCGATATCAAGCAGGATGCGGGCGGCATTGCCGATATCGAGTTCTTGGTTCAATACTGGGTGCTGGCCGCGGCCGCCCTGCATCCGCAGCTCCTCGATCACACCGACAATATCCGCCAGCTCGAAGGGCTGGCCACGGTTGGCGTTCTCGAGGTGGCCACGGCACAGTGGCTGAAAGAGGCGTATATCGGATACCGTACCGTGCTGCATCACTTGTCGCTCGAAGGCGGCGAGCGAGTGGTGGACGCAGCGCCCTACGCGCAGACCAGGGGGCGGGTCCGGGACATCTGGCGCAGCACGTTCGAGGTGAGTGTGCTGCTCGCTCCTTGGACCGGACCGTACGGAGGAACGCCGCTGTTCGATCTGGTGCGCGTCGCCGATTTCAAGCCGGCGCTCGAGGCCGCGATGGCCGAGAAATTGCGCGAGATCGACGCGATCGCAAAGAATCCCGCGGCGCCGACGTTCGAGAACACTCTCGTGGAACTGGAGCGATCCGGACACGCGTTCAGCCGCGTGAATGCGATTTACGATGTCTGGGCATCCGGCATGAATACCGGAGAATTCCAGGCGGTAGAGCGGGAAATGGGACCGAAGATCGCGGCCTACTACGATGCCGTTACCCAAAATACCGAGTTGTTCGCCCGCATCGCCGCCGTGTATCAGCAGCTCCCGGAAAGCCGACTGTGCTGGCAGTACTATACGAGTTTCGTGCGTGCCGGTGCCCGGCTGACTCCCGCCCACAAAAACCGGGTCGGCGCGATCAACGAGCGGCTGGCCGGTTTGTTCGCCAATTTCAGCCAAAATCTGTTGGCCGACGAAGCGAACTACGCCTTGTACGTGACGGACCGCGCCGACCTTAAGGGCCTGCCCGAGCCGCAGTGCGCCGCGGCCGCGGCCGCCGCCGCGGAACGCGGACGCCCCGGGCAATGGGCGATTCTCAATACTCGTTCCGCCATGGACCCGTTTCTCACGTACGCCGAGCGTCGCGATCTGCGCGAAACGGTGTGGCGCACGTATTACAGCCGCGGCAACCATGGCGGCGCCCATGACAATAAGATGATCATCACCGAGATCCTCGCGCTGCGCCGCGAGCGCGCGAAGCTGCTCGGCTATCCGACGCATGCACACTGGCGACTCGCGGATAGCATGGCCGGCAAACCCGAAAACGCACTGGCCCTGATGATGCGCATCTGGCCGGCAGCGGTGGCGCGCGTGCGCGAGGAAGTATGCGACATGCAATCGATAGCGGACTTCGATTCGCCGGGCATCAAAATTGCAGCGTGGGACTATCGCTACTACGCGGAGAAAGTGCGCCAAGCAAAGTTCGATCTCGATATGAACGAGGTCAAGCCTTACTTGCAGCTGGAGAAGCTGCGCGAGGGCATGTTCTGGGCGGCAAGCCGGTTGTACGGCTTCACGTTCTCTCAGGTGTCGGGGTTGCCGGTTTACGACGCCGACGTGCGGGTGTGGGAAGTCCGATCCGAGACAGGCCGGCATGTCGGACTCTGGTATTTCGATCCCTACACGCGTGCGGGCAAGAACTCGGGCGCGTGGATGAGCGAATACCGCGATCAATCGAAGCTGGACCGCGAGATCTCGCCCATCTTGTCCAACAATACGAATTTTCTAAAGAGTCCCGGTGGACAACCCACGCTCATCAGTTGGGACGACGCGGTGACCTTGTTCCACGAGTTCGGTCACGCGCTGCACAGCTTGAACTCCGACGTAGAGTTTCCCTTGCTGTCGGGGACGCGCGTGGTGCGCGATTTCGTGGAATTCCCGTCGCAGCTGAACGAGAACTGGCTGGCGACGCCGGAGCTGCTGTCGCGGTTCGCCCTGCATGTCGGGAGCGGCGAACCCATGCCGGCGTCGCTTGCCGCCAAGATCAGGTCCGCGAAAACGTTCAACCAGGGCTTCGCCACCGTAGAATATCTGGCTGCCGCCCTCATCGACATGCATCTGCATCTGGCAACGGAACCCGTGCTCGATCCGGAAGCGTTCGAACGCGAGACCCTCGCGGCACTCGGCATGCCCGATGAGATCGTCATGCGCCATCGCACGCCGCAGTTCGCGCACATCTTCGCAAGCGACGCGTATTCGGCAGGATACTACAGCTATCTATGGGCCGAAGTCCTCGATCACGATGCGTTCGAGGCCTTCGTGCAAGCGGGCGACCCGTTCGATAAAACCATTGCAAAGCGATTGCACGATGACATCATGTGCGTCGGCAACAGCGTGGATCCGGGTCAGGCCTTCCGTAATTTTCGGGGTAGAGACCCCAAAATCGATGCTCTTTTGCGCGCTCGTGGTTTTCATGTGGAGTGATGATAATGCCGGCAATGGTTCAAGACGATCCCAAGCACAAATTGATTCAGGCCAACGCACTACATCAGTACACGGTGACACCGGCTGATTTGCCCTTATCCTGTCCCATGCCCGGCATGTATTTGTGGAACTCGCATCCCCGCGTGTATCTGGCCATCGAGGCTGCCGGCTGGGCCAAATGTCCGTATTGCGGAGCGGAATATACTTTGGTTTAGGCGCTGGCGCGCGAATCTACGGGGTCGCTGCGACCCCGTCCGATAACGGCGCAAAGCGCCGGCCGCGCCTTTCAGACGGGGTCGCCCATCGGGCGAGCCCGTAGCTGTTGGCGCGCGGCGCCTAACAATCTCAATAACTTTGGTAGGATTTTTCCTCAACGATGGTGGATCCGAGCTTTGCATTGATGCGCCGTTTGATGGCCGCGCGCTCGTCGTTCAGGGCGTAGACCGACCGCGCCAAGCGGATGAATTCCGCATCGAAGGACTGTGCCCGCTCTTTGCCGCGAATGTCGTCTTCGATCACCCACAGACGTTCGTTGACGGTCATCAAGGAGTCCATCTCGGCGTCGATGGCGGCGCCTGCGTAGGCAGAACCGGTCCATGTCGCTTCCAGCGCCTCGAGTTCGAGCCGCACGTTGTGCAGTTTCTTCGGGTCGCTCATGCGCTTCGACTTGATCCGCAAAATGGTAATCTTATCGAGCAGTTCGCCGGGCGATATCGGTATCTTCATCTCATGCATCGCCGCATCTTAAGCTATTTTCGTTGCGCCATCAGCGCGTCCAGCTTGTCCGTGACCGCCCGCACGTCGATCAGATCCATGACGCCGGGACGCTCGATTTTCGCCGTCCATGGGATCTCGGCGGCGGGCTTCCCAAACACCATGCGCGATGCATCGTCGTATCGGTCAACGCACCATGCACGGCTGTAATAGGGGCCCGCCCGCGCGGTGCGAGTAGCCGCGTAGAGTCCGATGACGGGACAGCCGACCATGGTGGCCATGTGCACGGGCCCGGAATCCGGCGAGAGCAGCACCGTCGCCTTGGCCAGCAATCCCAATAGTTCGGGCAGCGTGTCTTTGCCGATTTGATTGACGACGCTGGCCGTGGTGGTTGCCGCCTCGATCATCGCGCCCATGCGTTGCTCCTCCTCGCTGCGCCCGCCTGCCAGGATTACCCGCAGGCCATGGATGTCGGCAGCATGATCGGCCACCGCCGCATACCGCCAAGCGGACCAATTTCGTGCACGGTGGCTGGAGCAGGGGCTGATGACAAGGGTCGGCCGGCCATCGGGAATGAGCTCATCCGCGTATGCGAGCGCACGCGCCGGCAACGTGATGTCCCAGGACGGAGCGCCCGGATCGACGCCGCAAGCCCGCGCGAAACCTAAAAACGAATCCAGCACATGCTCCGACGCGGCGGGTGCGATCTGCGCATTGGTGAACAACCATTGCAGTTCACGCGCACGCTCGCGGTCGAAGCCGAGCTTGATGGTCGCTGACACCAGGGTCGACACCAGGCTCGCGCGGATCGACAACTGCAAATCCAGCAGCAAATCGAAGCGCCGTGCGGCAAGCTCCCGTCTCAGCCGCTTAAGTTCTCCGATCATTGCCCGTTTGTCGAAGGTGATAAACTCCACGCTTGGAAGAATCGCCGTCATCAGCTTGGCTTCGAGTTTCCCGATGATCCAAGTGAACCGCGTGTGCGGCCATGCCTCCTGCAGCGTGCGAAGCACCGCCGCCGCGTGGCAGGTATCACCGATGGCCGACAAGCGCAGTAGACAGACACTTTTCGGCGGTGGATCGAAGCGGTGCGGCATCGGCATATGATGACAAAGGACGGCGGTCAACGCATTGTCACTTCCACCGGCGCCGTGTTGGCCGATCCGCGCAGCCTCGGGCCTGCAGGGGATGTTGCGGTCGAGGCGCTGTTCGAGCCGACCTTTTGGGCGGCCCGCGGCGAACTCGTCGACGTCACGGCCGGCCGGGGCGCCGCATGGTTCATTTCGTCAACGCCTCATCAATGGGCATTGCGGCACTATCGCCGCGGCGGATTCATTGCGCGCTTGTCGACGGATCGCTACATGTGGAGGGGCGAGGAACGCGTGCGCGCCTTCGCCGAATGGCGCTTGCTCGCGCAGCTCGTGCGGCATGGATTACCCGTGCCGAAGCCCGTCGCCGCGCGCTATCAGCGCCTCGGCGTCACGTATCGCTGTGATCTCATCACCGAGAGAATTCCGGACGCTCATCCGTTGAGCGCGGTGCTGTCGCTTGCTCCGCTGGCAGAATACACGTGGCGGGAGGTCGGGGTCGCCGTCGCGCGGCTGCATGCCGCCGGAGCGGATCACGCCGACCTGAATGCGCACAACATCCTCGTGAGCGGCGGCGGTGCAGTCAGCGTGATCGATTTCGATCGCGGCCGCCTGCGAAACCCGGGCGCATGGGCGCTCAAGAACTTGTCTCGGCTGCACCGTTCGCTGGTCAAAATAGCGCGCCACCTGCCGCCGGACCGCTTTTCCGCGGCGGCCTGGGAATGGCTGCTCGCCGGCTATAGGAGTGAGCCGTGCGCTACCTCTACAGTGCGTTGATCTATCTTCTCCGTCCGATCGCATTGGCGGTCGTGTTGTGGCGGGGCTTGCGCAACCGCCGATATTGGGTGGGCTTGGGCGAACGGTTCGGATTTGGACCCTCATTGGGTTCCACGCCTACGATCTGGGTGCACGCCGTGTCGCTCGGCGAGGTAACCGCGGCGGCGCCGTTGATTCGCGCGCTGCGCGCCCGCTATCCGCAAATGCCGGTGGTCCTGACGACGGCCACGCCCACCGGGCGCGAGCGCGCACAGGCGCTTTTCGGCGGCTCGAGCGTGGTGCGGTACGTACCCTATGACACGCCAGGCTCCATGCGCCGATTCGTCGCTCGAGTTCAGCCGCGCCTGGTCATCATCATGGAAACGGAATTGTGGCCGAACCTATTCAATGAGTGCCGGCGGCGCCGCATCCCCGTCGTGCTGGCGAGCGCACGCCTTTCGCTGCAATCGGTGGCACGCTATCGCCGTTTCGGCGGACTGTTCCGCAGCGTCTTGTCGGACAATACGCAGGTGGCGGCGCAGAGCGCGGAAGATGCCGAACGATTCATCACCATCGGCGCCGATCGGAACCGTACCCACGTCATCGGCAACTTGAAATTCGATATCTCCATCGACGCCGCCGCCGTCGAGCACGGCCGCGAACTGCGTGCGGCTTCCTTTAGCGCGAGGCCGGTGTGGATTGCCGGCAGCACGCATGCGGGCGAGGAAGAACCGGTGTTGACGGCACATGCCGATCTACAGCGCGATCTTCCCGGCGCGTTATTGTTATTGGTGCCGCGCCATCCTGAGCGCTTTCAAGCCGTCGCGGATTTGTTGACCCGCCGCGGCTTGCGCTTCGAGCGCCGCAGCAGCGCCGCCGCGGTGCGACCGGACACTCAGGTCTTGTTGGGGGACACGGTGGGCGAACTCGCGGCGCTGTATGCGTCGGTCGACGTGGCATTCGTCGGCGGAAGCTTGGTGCCCGTGGGCGGCCACAATCTGTTGGAGCCGGCCGCGCTCGGGGTGCCGGTAATCACCGGTCCGTATCAGTCCAACGGCAAAGAGATTGCGCAACTCTTGTTGCAAGCGGGCGCAGCGCTTAAGGTGGCCGATGGAGCTGAGCTCGGCGCGGTGTTGAAGCAGTTGTTTGCGGATCCGGAACGGCGCCGGCGCATGGGCTCACGCGGTCGCCGTGTCGTCGAGGCGAATCGCGGTGGCGTGACGCGCTTACTCGAACTCGTCGAGCCTATTCTTTCAGCAGGGTGTTGAGTCGGTTCAGGCTCTGCTCCGACAGAATACCCGCGGCTTGCTGTAGTTTGAGGACGTTCATCATGTAGTCGTAGCGGCTGCGCGAATAGTCGGTCTTGGCTTGGATCCACCGGCGGCGAGATTCCAGCACATCCACCGCCGTGCGGGTTCCGGCTTCGTAGCCCGTTTGGGTGGCGTTGAGCGCCGTGGTGTTCGACTCGACCGCGCGCCGCAATGCTTTGACGTGCGAGATCTCGGAGATCACGCCGAGATACGCATCGCGGGCATCATGTTCGGTTTGACGGGCCACGCGCTCGACCCGTTCCTTGGCAGCCCGATGTTGGTAGACGGCTTGCCGCACCTGCGAGGACACCATCCCTCCGGAATACAACGGAAAGGTCAACTGTATTCCGATCGAGCGTTGATTTTGATCGAGCAGCGAACTGCCGTACGGGGTGCCGTCGGAGTTGATGCTGTCGGCGTCCGTGTGGACTTTGTAGCCGCTTGCAATCAAGTCGAGAGAAGGAAAATGTCCGCCGCGCACAGAACTCACGTTGTCTCTGGCGATATCCGCCGCCAAGCGGCTGGACACCAACGACAGATTCTGCTGAAGAGCCATTTCCACCCACCGGTCTTCGCTGATCGGATCCGGGTTGTCCAGTTCGAAGGGCTCCATCGGGCGCGCCAAGGTGTCGAACAGGTCGCCGGTGATTTCACGCAAGAATTCCTGCGCGGATGCGATTTGACGCTTGGCGGCGATGACGGCTGCCGCGCTGCTGTCGTGCGAGGCGCGCGCCTCTTGCACGTCGGTGATGGCGATCAGGCCCACTGCATAACGCTGTTCCGCTTGTTCGAGTTGGCGACTGACCGAGGCCAGAGCGCCTTCCTCCGCATCGAGATCGTCCTGCGACGCGAGCACATCGAAGTAGCGCTGAGCCACTCGGGAGATGAGGTCCTGTTGCGCCGCCTGGTAATCCGCCTCGGCCTGCGCGACTTGAGCATCCGCGCGCTGCAATGCCACCCAGTTCTCCCAGCGGAAGATGTTCTGTTTCAGATCGACGCCGTACTTGTGGTCGTGCGTGATCGTGTGTCCATCGAACGGAAAGCTCTCGATAATCGTCGGGCCGCCGGCGACCGTCACGTTCTCGATAAGGTTCGACGGTCCGGTGTCGCGCTCCTTGGTGGCCAGGGCGTTTCCGGTCAACTGAGGCAGCAAAGCGGCGAGCGCCTGCGGTTTCGATTCGAGGGCTGCGAGGCGAGTCGCCTCGGCCTCGCGCAATTGCGGATCATTTTGCAAGGCGCGCTGATAGACGGCCACGAGGTCCGCGGCGAATGCGGCGTGGAAGCCCATGACACACGCAACCACCGTCAGAGAACGCTTCATTCGTCTTCCATTCGTCGCGAACCGGCCCAGCAGCCCGCGGCCGGTGTTATATGTAACTATAACACCCGGGCGAGCCATCAATATTGCGGGATTTGTGGATCTAGGTCCCTGGACCACGCCAGAATGCCGCCGGAGAGGTTGAAAACCGACGCAAATCCGTGGGCCTCGAGAAAACGCGCTACTTGCAGGCTGCGGCCGCCGGAACGACAAATCACGACGGTTTCCTTTTGCGGGTCGAGTTCGTTCACTCGATCCGCCACCTGACCCATGGGAATGTGGATGAGACCGGTGGGAACGGGCGCCAACTGTGTCTCCCAGTCTTCGCGGACGTCCAGCAACGTCAATTCATGGCCTTCGGCACGGCGCTTCAAGAACTCCTGCGGGCTGATTTCCTTGACCATCAGAATACGAAACCCGGCGGCGCGGTGGCGTTGATCAACGGATCGATGACGGTCTCGAAAAGACTCTCGCGAATCCATTCGGTGCTGTCTACACGGCGTACCAGGACGGCGTCCATGACCGGCGCCACTCCGACGACTGCAAACAGCCTGCCGCCGACGCGCAACGCTTGTTCGAAGCGGGTATCGTAAACCGGCAGGGAGCCGGTAACGGCAATGACGTCGTATTCGCCCAAGGCAGCGCTGCCGAATGCGTCGCGCGTCTCGAGATCCACTCGCGCCTGCGGTACCGCGCGCAAATTCACGGCGGCGGCCGCCGTGAATTCGGCACGAATGTCGATTGAATGTGTGGAGCTTCCGAGCAGGCTCAAGCACGCGGCCAAGTACCCGGTCCCAGTACCTACTTCGAGCGCGGCGTCCGTCGCATTCAGTGCCAAGGCTTGAAGAATCCGTCCCTGCAGCACGGGCGCCAGCATGGACTGCCCGAAGCCGATGGGAATCGGCGTGTCGGCAAATGCGAGCTCGCGATACGCCGGCGGCACGAATGCTTCACGCGGCACCGCCGACAGCACATCCAGCACCCGCGGGTCCAGAACTTCCCACGCACGGATCTGCTGATCCACCATCTGACGACGAGCTGCCATAGTGTCCATAAAATCTCGCGCGTTATTAAGGCCGTTGATTATGGTCAATTTCCCCAGGGGACGCGAGTCCCTTGCGCTATTCTTCGACTGACGATGTGTCACGATGCGCCGAACCCTTAAGGGGACTTAAATTTTAAGCGTCGTCCCGATTCGTCGCATGAGGTCCTTTTTTGATAGCGTCTTCCGTCTTCGCATGGATTTTGACCTCAGCTTTATTGGCCGTGGGCGTCGGCGTGCTCGTGGTTTGGAATCGGCGCCAAAAGCGGGCCGTCAGCGAGTTCTCCGAGCAAGTCCGGCGGATCACGGTCGAATCCGGGACCACCGGCCGCATCGGGCTCGAGGGTAAGTCGGAGTCGCTGGAGCAATTGGGCATGGCGGTCAACAAGCTGCTCGAGAATCTCGAACTACGCGGCGCCAACTTGCAGGGCCGCGAGCAGTTGTTTCAACGCTTGGTCGAGACGGTACACCATGCAGTGCTGGTTCACCGCAATCAGATCCTGTTTGCCAACCCGCGGTTTCTCACCCTGCTCGGAATGAACGCGAACGAAGTGATCGGCAGACCCTTGAGCGCTTTCGTCGGGCCGGAATATGTCGAGTTGGTCGACAATAATTTGCGCCGACGGTTGGCCGGCCAACCCGCCGCCGAGCGCTACGAGGTCGAGCTGATCGGTGCGCACGGCGAGGTCACTCGCGTCGAATTGTCGAGTACGCTGATCGACAGCTCCGGCGAGCCTGCGTTGCTTCTCACCGCGCTGGAGATGCTGCCGGAGGCATCGATGACGGCGACGTTGCCGGCGCAGCGGCCGCGCGCCGTGGCCACCCTCGACGCCATGGGTGAAAGCGTCATCACGGTCGACGCCGACGGACGCATCGATTACATCAACACCGCCGCGGCGACGTTGTTGGGTCAGCGCTTCGACCAAGTCGTCGGCAAGACCTTTCCCGACGTCGCATCGCTGGTCGACGAAGCGGACCGGCATTCGCTCGGCGATCCGATTCGCATGGCCTTGGCCGCGGGAGGTCGCGTGTCGATGGGCAGACGCGCAGTGCTCGTGCCCGCCAACGGCCTCGCCGAGCGTTCCGTCGAACTCAGCGTGACGCCATTAAAGTCCGAGAGCGGCCAAATCCTAGGGTTGGTGCTCG
>Ga0209517_10002262_pt1 | contig 27442 bp, 18 predicted proteins | sample PeaSoiMetSII2010_FD_187695 | JGI IMG/M metagenome (GOLD analysis project Ga0209517, IMG submission 187695) | Peat soil microbial communities from Weissenstadt, Germany - SII-2010 (SPAdes) (version 2) | ecosystem: Environmental > Terrestrial > Soil > Wetlands > Peat | place: Germany...
GCGCCGAGGGCCGAGCAGTGCCGCGAGATTCGGCGGCAACGGTTGCGCCGGGAACTGGGAGAGCAGTACCGGGCCGCCGACGCCCTGCAAGCGCTCGCCGACCTGGGCGCGGCGGACCTCGAATCGTGCCTGGAGGATGCACTCCGCGCGCCGCCGAGTGGGTTGATCTCGGCGGCACTGGACATCATCGGCCGGCAAGACGACTCCCGGTGGTGCGTCCGCGTCCACGACCTGTTCTCTCGCGTCGATCCGGCGGGTCCGATTCCGCAGCCACATATCTGGATCACGTCACTCAAGTTTCTCCTCCGTCACGGTCACCGCACCCCTGACGTGCTCGCCGCGCTGCCCAGGGCCGGAGGGACTGAAATCGGGGAAGCGATCCTGCTGGCGCTCGAAAACGCTCCCGAGCTGGCCTTGCCACTCATCCGCAAGGGGTTGCTCGCAGACATCCCGATCAACCGCTCCCAGACCGCAGGCATCCTGGCGCTCATCGCCAGGCCGTGGAGCCGTCGGGAACTGCTGGGAGCGCTGGAGGCGTCGGATGACCAGGAGAAGACGGCCGACGCGCGGGCGGCCCTTCTGGAGTCCGGGGACGAGGAGGCCCAGAAGGCGGTGCTCGCCTGGGAGGAGCGGAATCCGCACGAGAATGAAGTCGGCAGCTACCTGGAGATCGGCGGCAGGCGGCTCGGCCCGTTCTACACGTTCGGCGAACTCTCCCTGAAGAACCGTGCCTCATGGATCCGGTACGAGATGGACAGGCTACACGACCGGGTGATGAAGGTAAGGGACGTCATTCTTCCCGAACCGGCAGCGGCACGCCCCTGGTGGCGAATCTGGGGAAGCTGAAACCGCAAAGCCTTGCTTGCCACGGCCTGCTCACTCTCATTTCGCGGGCTTCTCGGGGATGGACAGCTCCTTGGCGTCTTGCGGGACCAGCAACACGGCCAGCACGCGCGCTTTCGTCTTGCCCGCGTTTTTGGACACCCGGTGCAGGCAGCCGGTTGGCTCGTAGAACGTGTCACCGACCTTGAGCGTCTTGGCGGGATTGTCGTCGATCGCCCCACTCGTACTCGCCCTCCAGGACATAGCCGAACACGGGACCAGGGTGCCGGTGCGGCGTGCCCGCCTGGCCCGGTTCCAGCGTCACCTCGACCGTCGTCGCCTTCGACTTCTTCCCGTCCACCTTCTCGGCGATGTCGCTCGTGGAAAGCGGTTTCACCGTGGGCTTGCCCTTGTCGGCAGCGTCGTCACCCGCCAGTGTCATGGCACCGATTCCAGCGGCGATGGCGACGGCCAGGGCCAGGTGCGACCTCTTCATCATGCGTCCCTCCCGACGGGTCATTCCGGCTTCTTGACCGGATTGTAGTACCGGGCATGGGGCGACAGCTGATGGCGATGCGGTTCCAGCAGTTGATCGCGACGACGGCCCGGGTCAGGTCCGTCAGCTCCTTCTCGCTGAACTGCATGCGGGCTCGGAGTGAAGGGTGCGGGTCACCCTGGAACCAGCCGCAGAAGCCTAACCAAACGTGCCGTCACCTGTCGATGACCTTCATGGCCTGCGCGTGATACCGGTCGCCGGACGCGGCCCCTAGCGGCAGGATAGCGCCGATCTGGGATAGTTCCTCCGGCGCCAGGCGGACATTTAGCGAGGCGAGGTTATCGTCGAGGTACTGGACCCGCTTCGTGCCGGGGATCGGCACGATGTCCTCCCCCTGGGCCAGCACCCACGCGAGGGCGAGTTGGCTCGGCGTGCAGCCCTTCGCCGCCGCGAGCTGCTCGATCTTGCCGACCAGGTCGAGATTCTTGTGGAAGTTCTCTCCCTGAAAACGCGGGTGGGTGCGCCGGACGTCACCGGCCGGCAGGTCGTCCAGCGACTTGAACTGCCCGGTCAGGAAGCCCCGCCCGAGCGGGCTGTAGGCCACGAACCCGATCCCCAGCTCTCGCACGGTAGGCAAAATCTCCGCTTCCGGGTCGCGGCTCCACAGCGAGTACTCGGTCTGGAGCGCCGCGATGGGGTGGACCTTCGCCGCCCGGCGGATCGTCGCCGGCGACGCCTCGGACAGGCCGAGGTGGCGGACCTTCCCCGCCTTGACCAGCCCGGCCATCGCCCCGACAGTGTCCTCGATGGGCGTCTTGGGATCGACGCGGTGCTGGTAGTAGAGGTCGATCACGTCCACGCCGAGTCGCTTCAGGCTGGCGTCGCAGCACTCCCGGACGTACAGCGGGTCGCCCCGTACGCCGAGGAACTCGCCCTTCGTGCCGCGGACGTTGGCGAACTTCGTGGCGAGGACCACCCGGTCGCGCCGGTCCCGGATCGCCTTACCGACGAGGGCCTCGTTGCGCCCCATCCCGTACACGTCGGCCGTGTCGAGGAGGTTGCCGCCCGCGTCGAGGTAGCGGTGGATGACCCGAAGTGACTCCTCGTCGTTCATCTGCTTCGGGTCGTAAAACTCGCTCATGCCCATGCAGCCCAGGCCGACCGCCGACACCCTCAGGCCGCTCCTACCCAGTTCACGCTCGGTCATCGTTGCTCCCCCCGGCTGGACGACGCCGGGCCATTTTACGCGGGGCCGGCGACGTCGGCCGCGTACCGCACTCGTGTCGTGCCGGCGTCGTAATGCGAAGAGGACTTGGCCGGACAGCCACCGGCGTGCCGCCTGCGCCGCGGTTCATCGAGGGCGGCAAGGGCATCCTCCATATGTTCTTCAGGAGTTGCCGTGTACCAACCAGGGTCGGTCCGGATGCCGGTGGCTGGGGCGAGCCCGTCGAAGCGAAGTCGCGTCCCCGAGATGGCCATAGCACCGCCGCGCCCGACTGCTTCGCAAAAGAGGGGAGCCGAGCGCGGCCGCTCGGGCGAGAGGGGCGCTGGTCGATGTGACCTCCGCGCCTAACACCACGACACAAACGCACATCGGTGCCTCAGACGTGCTTCAGACCGACGCGCGCAAGGTTACCCACTTCAATGGCTGGCTATCCCGGCTCTGCTTCAGCGTCTTGTGGTGCCTCCTCTTCCTGTGGAGGCTTCCCGTCCAGATTCTGTTGTGCCCGCACATCCTTCAGCAGCCTCGCCAGGTTTCGGAAACCTCCCCGCCCCATCACTGTGAGCCCACCTCGGCTTTCGGCGCTAGCGCGCCTGAACGGCAGTCAGGCGGTCGCTACCACCGCTAACAGCCCGTTGAAAAAGTCGTTCCAAAGCTCAAGGTCAAGTGAATTTCCTGCGAGCATGATTGGTCGAGCTTCAGCTTCTGGATGCCTTTTTCAACGGGCTGCTAGCAGCCCGTTGAAAAACCCCTCCAGCAGCCGAAGCTCGACTGCTGGAGAGGCGGATTTCTCCGCATGAGGTTCAGCTTCTCGGGACTTTTTCAACGGGCTGCTAGGCGCGCCCACGGGCCTATGGTCGTCGTCGAGGCCAAGAATAGCTGCGGGGTCCAAAGGCGCTCCACCCTTGCGCCGACAAGCAGCCGGCACGCCTGACTTGGATTCAGGCGCGCTACGCCTTCCAGTTCGCTCCGTCCAAGTTCGCAGCGCCATCACCGAGAGGCGACGCCGGTCATCGAGGTACGCACTGCTCGCAGTCCCGGACCGCCATTTCCCCGATAACCGTAACGACATGGAAGAGAGATCAGAGGGGCGCGAGCCTTTCCCCTGCGAGAGCGGTCGGTCGAGCAGCCGAGAGGTAAGGCGCCGGTAGAATAGGCAGGGTTCTGAAACCCGAGCAGGAGGAGCCAATGCCCGGCCGGACCTTATTGATCGACGGCGTTTCCGTGCCCCGCTTCTTGTACGGGACTGCCTGGAAGGAGGACCAGACGCGGCGCCTGACCGAACTGGCCCTGCGACTGGGCTTCCGGGGCATCGACACTGCCAACCAGCGCCGCCACTACCACGAGGCCGCCGTCGGAGAGGCTATTGCCGGGGCGGTCGCCAGCGGCCTGGTGCGCCGGGAGGAGCTGTTCCTGCAGACCAAGTTCACCTTCCGGCGGGGGCAGGACCAGCGCCTGCCCTACGACCCCGACGCCCCCGTCCGGTCACAGGTGGAGCAGTCGTTCGCCAGCTCGCTCGATCACCTGGGCACCCGGGTGATCGATTCCTACTTGTTGCACGGGCCCACCCAGCGGGCCGGCCTCGCGCCGGCCGACTGGGAAGCGTGGCGGGCGATGGAGGCGGTTTGCGAGAGTGGCCGGGCCCGCCTGCTCGGCGTCAGCAACGTCACCCTCGAACAGCTCGAGCTCCTCTGCCTGCGGGCGCGGGTCCGGCCCCGCTTCGTCCAGAACCGCTGCTACGTCGCCCGGGGCTGGGACCGCCCCGTCCGGGAGTTCTGCGCCGCCAACGGGATGGTGTACCAGGGCTTCTCCCTGCTCACCGCCAACCGCGACGCGCTGGCCCACCCCGACCTGGCCCGGATCGCCCGGCGCCACGGGCGGACCGTCAGCCAGGTGGTGTTCCGCTTCGCCCTGGACGTCGGCATGGTGCCCCTGACCGGCACCGCCGATGCCGGCCACATGCGCGAGGACCTCGAAGTCTTCGACTTCCAGCTGGGGTCCGAAGAAGTCGAACGGATCGAGGGCCTGGCCCGGCCGTGAGGCCGCGCGACCTACCGTCTGCCTTTCGCCCGTGCCGCGATCTCAGGCCGGCTCGCCGAAGCAGAAGCAGTAGTTGTCGTAGTCCTCCTTCAGGAAGAACAGGCGGAAGCGCTTACCCCCGTACTCCTGCACCTCGATCGCGCCCGGCGTGGCGCCGGCGTCGAGGAACTCCTGACGCAGGGCCCCCACGTCGCTGACGTCGAAGTAACACGAGCCCGACGTCGCGGGGTTGTGGTCCGGTGTGACCACCAGCTCCATCTGAACCCCGTCGCGCTTCAGGGCCGCGGACTGCTCGTCCCGCCCCGCCACCGTGAACCCCAGCACGACGGTGTAGAAGGCGACGTGCGGCTCGAGCGATCGCACCGGCGAGGGCTTCCGGCCCATGTCGCAGTTGATCCCCGAGACGCTCTTGAAGACGACGGCGCGAGACATCACGTGCTCCTCCCCCGCGTGGCCGGTTTGCACTCCTGCCACGCGGCCTTCTGCAGCAGGGCGAGGTCCCTCTCACTCAGGCCGGCGACCTCGGCGTCAACCCCGACGGGGCTCTCCCGGAACAGCACGGCCAGGAAGACGCACGCGGCCAGGTACGACCCGGCCAGGGTGGGATGACTCTGGTCCTTGTCGTGCAGGGCCGGCCGGTCGTGCCGGCAGACGAAGCGCTGCCAAGCGAGGCCGACCTGGGCGACCGTCGCGCCCAGCTCCCGGCCGATGCCGGCGTAGGCGTCGGCGATGGCCTGCTGCGACTCCGGCGCGTCTTGTCGTGCCCAGGTCATGTAGAGGACCGTCTTCGCGCCGGTGGCCTTGATCGCCTCGTCGAAGAGGCGGACGTTCTCGTGCATCCTCCTGGCGTTCTTGACCGGCAGGGTACTCTGCTCCTGGAGCACGACGCAGTCGCACTGCCCCTCCTGGATCGCCTTCCGCGCCTCGCCGGCGTTCCAGTGGGTGCGGAGCGACGCGCCGCCGGCGCTGATCAGCCGGTGCTGGAGGCCCTGGCCCCGCGCGGCCGCTAGCTGCTCAATCAGACCGGGGAGGTCGTTGCGCGCGGTGAAGCTGTTGCCGATGAAGAGCACCTTCAGCGGGGCGCTGTCTCGAACACGGGTGGCCATGTCGTCCTCCGCTTCCTCGCCCGAATAACTCAGCCTCAGCCAATAAGACACCCGGCCGGGAGGAAATCGGGCGTGGAGTTTGATCGACGGGGAGCCCTCCAGCCCCGGCGCGGTGGCATGGTGCGATTCCCCATGCCGGCGTGTCCAGGCGCAGTGGTCGCTCCGCTCTTTCATAGACGGCCTCGACGGCCAGCTCCTCCTTGCCGCCCTGCTCCTGCGGCCAGACGTTGTGCATCACGATTCGCAGCTTCACTCCGTCAGGGGTGACGTCGATGCGCCAGCCCCAGTCCGGGCCGGGGGGCGCGGTGTAGGTGCCCCGGACCGAGAGCGTCCAACCGCCCGGCTTCGGGCCGATGCACGACATCGGCTGGTTGCCCGTGTGCCAGGTGTCCGTCCACCGGGCGGTCACGGCCCCTGCCGCGCCGTCGGTGCCGAACAGGATCGATCCCTGCTGCGGCCTGCCCTGGTAGGACCAGGCGTAGTCCAGCCGGACCCCGCCGGGGGCGGCACAGACCGACACCGTGGACGGCGACTCGGCGGCGATGCCGGCGTACGGGTCCTGCAGCGTGCTCGTGCCGCGCCAAGTGCCGGCGCTGGCGCTCAGGGCGTCGAGGGGGTTCATCGCGGTCTCCTTTCGGGCTGGAAGAGAGGAGATACCGCGCCAGGGGGTAGGCCACAAGGTTGGTTGGCAAGCGGGCCGGTCTTGGTGTCGATCGGGGCGGTCAACCGAGCCACGCCCGCGGGGCGTGTTTCTATATCCTTGAAATGAAACCTCGGAGGCTCATCAGGAACTCGCCGTCAGCCTGCTGCCTCGACGAAACAAGCCACTAACATCGGGGGCAAAAGTTCACGACCGGGGAGGGATGCGATGGGCGAACCCCAGGTGCTGATCGTCGGGGCCGGCCCGACCGGCCTGGCCCTCGCCCTCTGGCTGGCCACGTCTGGGACGCCGTTCCGCCTGATCGACCGCAAGGGGGGGCCCGACGAGGGGTCCCGGGCGATGGCCGTCCAGGCCCGGACCCTCGAGTTCTACCGCCAGCTCGGCGTCGCCGACGACGTGATCGCCGGCGGCTTCCGGCTCGACCGCCTGCACCTCCGCAACGAGTCGCGCGAGATTGCGGCCGTCCCCCTCGGGGACGTCGGCAAGGGCCTGAGCCCCTACCCGTTCGCCCTTAGCTTCCCCCAGGACGACCACAAGCGGCTCTTGATGGACCGCCTCCGCGCGGCCGGCCACGCCGTCGAGTGGGACACGGAGCTGACCGGCTTCACGCAACAGGAAGGCGGCGTGCGTGCCGACCCAGGCCAGTGTGCGGTTGTGCATGCCGCGCCGGCTGGCGAGCGCCGGGGCCTTCTCCAGCGCCTTGCGGACATGTTCCGTGCGTCCCTTGGCGGCGTCGTCCAGCAGCGTCTCGAACTGCACCTGCGCCGCATCCTGGACGGCGTCGCAGCTCCTGCGAAGGTCTTTGGGTTCCGCGTCTCGGGACTGTGAATCATAGCCTTGGCGATGCGTGCCAGCGGCCGCAGGATCGGCTCCGCGTCGAGACCGCGGGCGACGAGCGCCTCGCGCATGCAGCGCAGCCACGCCGCGGCCGCTTTGGGGCTGACGTAGCGGTGCTGGTGCCGCCGCAGGAGGCCTCCGGCAAAATCGTCCGAATAGCCGCGGCTACCGCCGAACCACTGCAGGAAGAAGGGTGTCGCCTCTCCGCTGTTGAAGTGCGGAAACGCCACGCGCAGCAGTTCGTCCTGCTCGATGCGGCGGTAGAGGTCCTCGATCAGCGCCGCCACGCCGTCGCTGCCGCCCACCACTTTCCAGAGATCCGCGCCGGGATACGCGACCAGCGGTTCCCCGCGATGGCGCAGTTCCTTGTGAATCGAGATGGGCATGGCCCGAACCCTCAGACGATAACCTGCGGCCAGAGTACGCGGCGGCGATGCCGATTCAATGCGAGGGGAGTCAGCGTAACTCTACACGCGCACAGCCTTCAACGCCGGTTGCCGGATCGGGTGCTGGCCCTTGGCCGTGACTTCGGCGTCGTCAACCCCGATGGCTCGCCGAGTATGCCTCGCCAGTTGGCGCGACGAAGCTTGCGCAGCCGCTTGATCTCGGCGCGGTCGGCCCACAAGATCAACAGCTGTTCAACGATTGCCTGCCGTGCGTGAAGGCAACCGTTGACGGCCCATTCCCACAAAGTCTGCCACGGCATGCCGATCTCGCCAGCAAGATCGCGGACCCACCGCCCTCCCCACCCCGGGCGTAGTGGCCTCAGCCGGGCTGCTTGAGGATCGGCCTGGTCAAATCGGTCAACCGGGCTCGCTGCCGGCCCGCGCCGTCGAAGTTGCCGGGGGCGAGCCACGTCCGGAACGCCTCGCGCAGCGCCGGCCACTCGGGGTCTATGGCGGCGTACCAGGCCGTGTCGCGGTTGCGGCCCTTGTACACCGTCGCCTGCCGGAAGACCCCTTCGAACGAAAGGCCCAGGCGCTGGGCCGCTGCACGGGAGGCCGCGTTCAGCGCGTCGCACTTCCACTCGTAACGCCGGTAGCCGAGCTCGAACGCCCTCTTCATCAGCAGGTACATCGCCTCGGTGGCGGCCGGGCTCCGCTGCAGACGCGGGGAGTAGTGGATGTGGCCCACCTCGATCGAGCCGCCGGCCGGGGTGATCCGGAGGTAGCTCGCGACCCCCGCGGCCTTCCCATCGGCCTTGTCGAGGATCGCGAAGAACAGCGGGTCGTTGCCGAGGCAAGTCGCGCCCATCCAGTCGCGGTAGTCCGAGAGCGTGCGGAACGGGCCGTAGGCGAGGTAGGTCCAGCTCCGCCCGTTCGCATCCGCCGCGTTCGCGGCGAAGAGGTCCGCCGCGTGGCGGTCGGGGTCGAGGGGCTCCAGTCGACAGAACCGCCCCTCCATCGGCTCGCGCCGCGGGGCGGGCGGGGGCGCCCAGCCCGGTAGCGGGAAGCCGACCGGCTGGCCGACGTCGTTGCGTGTGGGTTCCATGTCGGTGGGTCCCAGGGTCTTGACAAACTCAAACAGCTCCATCCCGAAGAAGTCGCTCACCCGGCCCGTGGCGCGGAAGCCGTGCGCCTCGTAGAAGCGGACGGCCCGGCCGAGATGCCGGGTCGTGTCCAGGCTGACCCGGCTGCACCCGGCGCGGCAAAGCTCCGACTCGGCGGCGGCGAGCAGTTCCTCCACTACGCCGCGGCCCTGCCAGCTGGGGCGGACCGCCATCCCCCGGAGGTGACCTTCCCCGTCGCCCACGACGCTGCACGCGACCGTCCCGACGACCTCGCCGCCGGGAGTCGCCGCGACGAAGACGGCCATGGTGGCGAGGCGCCCGCCGACGGTGCGCGGCGTGAGCACCGTGTCCTCGAACGCCGCGGGCGTGTACTGCCCCCGGTACGGTTCAAACGCCTCCCGCAGACATTCCAGAACCGCGGCCGCGTCCTCCGGGGTGGCCCGGCGGACGGAGAACGGTTTCTGCAAACTCATGGCTCGTTCCTCTCCTCCCCCCGCGGCGGGGCCGCTAGGCCGACGTGGGGTCGCGACTCGCTTGGCCGAACTCCTCGACCTCCTCCGCGAGGTTGTAATAGTGGACACTCGCCCGCATGAACTCGTTCAGGCCGAGCCGGCGCGGCGCAGGAGCGTCCTGGTTAAGACCGACACGGACCAGCGGTAACGGGCGGCCGCCGGTTCCGCTACTACGGCGGCCGGGCGCGGCAGACGCCGGCCACCCCCGTCGCGCCGCACGCCGGGTGTGGAGCGGGAGTTGAAGCCGGTAACTTCGGAACTCCGCCAGCGGTCCTTGCTTACAGTGCCCCTCACGTCACCCGCACGGGGAGCGCTGTCAACGCGCGCAGGCCGAGTCTCCCGGTGTACCTAAGTGTGGCACCGGGCACGGCGAGCGACAGGTTCGGGAAGCGGGTGAACAACTTCTCGAGGACGACCTGCGCCTCGACGCGGGCCAGCTGCGCGCCCAGGCAGAAGTGCATGCCGGTGCCGAACGCCACGTGGGGGTTGGGCGCGCGGCTGAGGTCCATCCGCTCGGGGCTGTCGAAGCGGCCCGGGTCGGCGTTCGCCGACGCCAGCATCGGGATGAGGATGTCCCCGCGCCGCAGCATCCGGCCGTGGAACTCCAGCTCGCGGCGGACGTAGCGCGGCTTAGAGACCTGGACCGGGCTGACGAAGCGGAGCAGCTCTTCGACCGCCGACGGCGCCAGCGACCAGTCGGCCAACAGACGCGCCTTCTGCTCGGGGGCCTCCAGCAGGGCCCGGACGCCCCCTCCGATCAGGTGTACCGTCGTTTCATGGCCGGCGACCAGGAGCAGGAACGCCATCGCCAAGAGCTCGTTCTCGCTCAGCTTGTCGCCGTCCTGCTCGGCCTGGACCAGGGCGGTCATCAGCCCCGGCCGGGGCTGGCGCCGGCACTGGGCGAAGTGGCGCTTGAAATACCCCACCAGCCGGAACAGGCCCGGCAAGAACCGGACCGCCCCCCACAGGGAAGTGACGGACATCAGTGCCTGGACCCACCGCCGGAATTCGGGCCGATCCTCCTCGGGCAGGCCCAGCAGTTCGCCGATGACCGCCAGCGGCAGCGGCCGCGCCAGCCCTTCCATGAGGTCCACCGGGCCCGCGCCCGCCAGCCGATCCAGCAGGCCGTCGCAGAGGCCGCCGATGCGCCCGCGCAGGCCCTCGACGCTCTGGCGGTTGAACGCCTGATCGACGAGCTTGCGGAGGCGGCGGTGGTCGGGGTCGTCGTAGCCGAGCATGTTCTCGGCCAGGACGCGGAGCGTGCGCGGCATCCACCAGCGCATCCCGGCGAACTGGTTCTTCCCCGCGTTCTTCGGGCTCCTGACGAACGTGCTGTCGTCCTTCAGCACCGCGCTGACGGCTTCGTGCGTGGTCGCGACCCAGGTCTTGCCGAGGAACGGCAACTTGACGCGGACGACCGGGCCGGCCTCGCGCAGTCGGGACAGCGTCGGGAACGGGTCCCGCATGAACGCCTGCGAGGCGAGGTCGATGTCGAGGGTGTCGCCGGCCATGCCACGCACCTGCTGGCAGAAACAATACGACTGCTTCGAGCCGTGGTGACCGCCCCGCAGCGGCAGCGCCTTCGGCAGCGTCACTTCGGCGCTTTCTTCTGGTCTGCCTCCGCCACCTCGATGAGCTTCCTTCGCCCCTCGTCGGTGCCGTCTCCTCCGCTCGAGGCCGTCTGATAATCCTTGAGGATCGCCTGGTACTGCTCCGCCGGCGTGGCCGGCCTGTCCGGGCCTTCCACCCCGGCCGCCGCCCCCGCCAAGGAGGCGCAGATCAGTTCCTTGCCGTTGCGGGCGAAGACGTGACGGTTGGCGAAGGCCGGGGGTGACCAGGTGACCTTCCTGCCCCCGAACGGGAACGTCGGCTCCAGCAGGGCGACGCGGCTGACCTCCTGGTAACCCTCGGGAGTGAGCCGGGCACGAATCAGCTCCCCCCTGTCCGTGTAGAGCAGCACCGAGTCGCCGTTTTGAGTCAGGTGGATGCTCGCCCCATTTTTCAGGTCGGTCACCTTGGCCGACTCCCAGACCTGCTTGCCGGTGCCCGCCTCCACGCAGATCAATTCGCCCGACGATTTGGCCGTGAACAGGTGGCCGCCCCGGAACAGCGCGGTCGAGGTATGGCTGAAGATCCTCCGGGAGGGAGCCTTCGACTCCGGCCAGAGCACCTGGGCAGCGGGCTTGTCGGGGTCCAGCTGGAACATCAAGCCGCCGACCAGCAACCGGCCGTCGCGGAAGGCCGGGGTGGACACCGCGTACTCGCCGCTGGTGGCAAGCCCCTGCCGCCAGTAGGTCTTGCCCGTCGCCGGGTCCAACGACGTCACCGACTCTTGCGTCCAGACGATCAGTTGTTTTTTCCCCCCGGAGGAAATGACGATCGGCGAGCTGAACGTCAGCGATTCATCGAGCGCCCTCCAGGCCTCCTTGCCGGTGTCCTTGTGCAGAGCGACGAGGCAGGCGCCCGGTTTGCCGCCGATGAACAGGATTAGGAGGTCGCCGTCGATCAGAGGGGACGGCGCGCCCGGGGCAAACGCCACCTGGTAATCCTTCCCGAGGTCCCTCCGCCAGAGCACGTCGCCCTTCTTGGCGTCGAGGCAGAAGAGGTGGCCGAGCCTCCCCACCGTGTACACCTTGTCATCCTGGACGATCGGGGTGGCGACGGGGCCGACCTCCTGCTTGGGGTCGAAGGCCCAGTCCTCGTAGGCGACCTCATAGTCGTGGGCCCAAAGCACCTTGCCGTTCGTTTCGTCAAAACAGCGGACGCGTTCCTTGGCCTGGGGCTTCACCACCACGGAGTCGGCAAGGAAGACCCGGCCTCGGGCCACCACCGGGCTGGAGAAGCCCCACCCCGCCGGGGCGCGCCAGCGGACCTTCAAACCCCCGGCCGGGAGCGATTCCAGAAGGCCGGTTTCACGGCACACGCCGTCGCGGTTGGGCCCGCGCCACTGCGGCCAATCGTCGCCCCGCAGGGGGCCGGCCGCGGGCTCCTTCGCGCCGGCGCCCTTGGCCACCTCGGCGATGACTTTGGACAGGAGGGGCAGGGCCCTCCCCTCTTCCTCGTCCAGCTGCGCGAAGAGGCGCTTCTCGCGGAGGTCAAAGGAGCGTCGCGGTTGCCCATCCTTCGCAGCACGGTTGTCGCCGTTGTGCCAACACCAGCCCGCGGCACCACCGGCGAGCGCGCCCTTGAGGTCGGTGACGTAATCCTCCGCCCGCGGTTGCCATTTGCCGAAGTCCCGCCGGAACGGCTCCTGGTAGTGGAGCGGCACCTGGCGCCCGAGTTCCTTCATCCAGGCCAGGTACTCCTTCGACCTGGCTTCGGTCTGCCCGGCCAAGTCGGCGGTGCGCGGGCGGTGCGGGCTGAGGAAGTCTACGCGCACGGTCTGGAGGTACTCGCTGAGGTCGGCACGGCTGACGTCGCCCGCGTGCGAGGCGGTGACCAGGCGGTGCGGGTCGAGCGTGCGGACCCACTCGCGGAGTTCCTTGAGGTCGGCGAAGCTCGTGAAGCGCTTGTCCTTAATGTTCCTTTCGTTGGCCAGGTCCAGGTACCAGTTGCGGTGGGCTTTCAGGGCCGTGACGAGCGTTTCGACGGCCCGGCGGTGGGCCTCCAGGGTCTGGAGCCGGGCGGGGCCGGTCGAGCCGTTCCCGCGCGAGAGAGTCACATCGACCACGATGCCTTGCTCGTCGCAGGCGGCCACCAGGCGCTCGAGCCTCTTCAAGGACAGTTCGCGGGGCTTGCCCTCCCCGTCAACGGCCGAGACGTCCTCGCCGAACGACGCCCAGGTCGCCCAGACGCGGACCCAGTTGAAGCCGTGCTTCTTGAGGTCCGCGAGGTCACGCCGGACGGTCTCGTCGGAGGCGCCGAGCGCCCCGTAGTAGCTGACACCGAACAGGAAGGCCGGCCTGTCGTTGACGGTGAAGCGCGTCCCGTCGGTGCCCAGGCGCGTAACGGGCTCTGTCCCGCCCCCGGCCAGACCTCGTGTGGCGAGGGGGCCGACGGAGAGGCCGGCAGCGAGCAGGGTGGCGGCGAGGCAGGCTGCGCCTTTCATGGTGCGCCCTCGGCAGGGGCCGGCGGCCTGGAGCGACCCACGTTTCTTGAGCCGGGAAGGCCGTGTCGGTTGCGATCATCTCTGCCAGGCATTGTAGCCCGCTCGCTCCGTGAAGACGCTTTCGGGTAGGTCGATCGCGACTGCCCAAGCCCCGGCCTCATCGCTTCCTGCGAATGAGTCGCAGCGGCATCTTCACCGACGATGGCAGAGTTCCAATCCGGGTGGGAGCCGGGGCGGCGCGGAAGAAATGGACCGCTCCCTTACGAGTTCTGGCGGCGGTAAGGAAGGCCTAGCTTGACACTTCTGGGGCCGGCGACGGCTGCACGGGCAACAGCTCCAACGTGGCGGCGGCGCGGCGCGGCTCCGCGAAACCACGCACCCACTTCTCGGACGCCTTCGTGTGGTACTTCCCCGCGTAGGCCCGCGTGACGGCGTCCCGGAGGCGCTCGCCCCGGAGTTGCCTGGCCCGGACGGCGATCTCCCGGCCCGCAAGCTGAATACTGCCCAGTGGCTTAGCCTGAAAGGCACGGTACCAGCCCGTCGGCTTGTCATTCCAGGACCGCACGAAGACCCTGCCCTCGACGACAACGACCCACACGCCGGTGTAGCGGTGCTCGGTCCCGGCACGGACGCCGAGGATCTTGGCTTTGGCAAGCTCCTCGAGTGCCGGCCCTGGGAATCGTCGTGCGGCGGTCATATCTTGAACAGGGGTGGGTTCGCCGTGGGAGGTCCGAATGCTGCCGGACGCCCGGGCCAAGTCGCCGGGGCCGCCGCCCGCTCGCGCCCATGTGAACAGGCCGCCGGCGCGACAGTTGCAAAGGGGTTCTGCACGTACCTGATTCCTATTCATCTGCCGCTCAAAGACAACCAGGGGCGGCCGCACGGGGCGGTGGCCGGGATCAAGACCGTCGCCAGGCTGGCCGGGGTGTGGTTCGGGGATTACGCCTCCCCCGGGCGGCGCGGGCCGGCGCAGGCGCTGATCAGCACGTCGGCCCAGGTCGGCGGCGCGACGGCACCCTTTGTGGCGGCGTATTTCATCCAGTCCCCGAACGTCGTTGAAGAACTGTCGCTTGGGGCGGTTCGGGGTGTCGTACGTCCCGCCGCCGAGAATCCAGATGCGGCCGCCAAAGACGGCGCTGCCGCCGATCAGGCCCCGCTGCGGCCAGAACGGCTCTTCCGGCTTGACCTGAGTCCAGTGAACGCCATCGGTTGTGTTCCAGACGTCGCGGTAGAAGGTCTCCTTCTCCTTGGCGATGGAGGGGATGGTCTGGCCCCCGATCACCCAGATTTTGCCGTCGTGGACCACGGTGTAGTGCAAGGCGCGCGGGCCCCAAGGAACGGGCTTGTCCTTGTTGACCAAGGTCCATTCCTTGCCGTCAGCCGAGTTCCAGACGTCGAAGTGATAATGCCCCTGGTTGACGTCGCCGCCGACGATCCACATCCGGTCCTTGTAGACGACGTAGCCGGCGGTATGCCGACCTTCCCAGTCCCGGGCCGGGTCGAAGGTCTTGTCGAGGAAGGTGTTGGGCTTGTCGCGCCGCCACTCCTTGCCGTCAACCGAGCTCCAGACCTCGTTGCCGCAGATCCGCGGGAAGTGCTTCTTGTCGCCGGGGTTCCAGCCGCCGAGCAGCCACATCCGGCCCTGGAAGGTTAGCGCCCCGGCCCCGTCGCGCGGGGCGAACGCGGCCTTGTCCGTTACCCGTTCCCAGGCGTATTCGGGGACGTTCGCCCCCTCCGGCGGGAGCTTCCAGCGAACCACTTCGAGATGCGTACTGTCGTCGGTGCCGCGGTACGAATAGGAAGTGACCAGCGTCCCGTCCTTCAGCTGCACCGTCGGGCCGAAGCCGCCGCCTTGCGACCTGCCGGGCGGCGTGCGGGTGTCGAGCATCACCCGGTCCTTGCTGAGATCGAACGCGAAGCCGTCCTTCGTTTCCACCCCAGGGACGGCGCGCACCCCCAGGGGCGGCGCGAGATCGCGGACGGTGAAGGTCAGCATGAGCCGTTTGTCCTGCAGCCGCAGGATCGACAGGTACATCTCGCCGTAGTCGCCGAGGTCGCCGATGCGGTCGAACGTCTTGCCGCCGTCGGCGGACGAGAACAGGAGGAAGTGGTCGGCCTGATCGTTCCCCGCCTTGATCGGCCGGCCCTTGATGGGTAGCTCGTTGCTATTGACGCGGACCAGCGCCCAGATCTTGCCCGAGCGCGCCTGCCACAGCCACGTCTCGCCGCCGAAGAAACCGTACTGGCTCTTGAAGTCCCTCGGTTGGCACTTCCCGGTCCTGTCCCAGGTTTTGCCGTTGTCCCGGGAGCGCCACATCAGATACGGTCCGTCGCCGCCGTCGTAATCGACGCCCAAAAGCAGCGTGCCGTCGTCGAGCTGAAGGACGTTGCGCGTCGAGTGGTTGGACGCCTTCGGCCTGACTCCTTCCGACTCGATGCGGATCGAGTCCCACGTCTTGCCCGCGTCGGTCGAGCGGTGCAGGTAGCCGTGGGTGTAACCGTGCCTGTTGCGCACGTCATTCGCCAGCAGGTGGCCTGTGAGGAAGAGCGTGCCGTCCGCGAGCACGGTCAGGTATGGCTCGCGGCCAAGTAGATCGAGCTTCTGGGGCTTTGACCAGGTCCGGCCGCCGTCCCTGGAGCGAAAGAACAAGGTCTGCTCCAGCACCTTGCCGTTGTCCTTCTTGTGCTGATGGAAGGCGGTCAGCAGCAGCTCGCCGCCGGGCAACAAGGCGACGCAGGGCTTGTAGTCGTCCGGCTCACCCAGCGCGACCCGTTCGACCTCGACCCGGTCTGCGGAGAGCGCTTGGCAGCTGACGACGGCGACCGACTCGCGCAGCCGGAAGGAGTCCATGACGACAGACTGATCGACCTTGCCGTAGGGGTCGTCGCCGCCGACGTGTCCGAAGACGAAGATCCGGCCGTTCCCGGCCTGGATGGCGCGGGGATAATAGTTCGCGCCCTTGACCTTCAGTTGCTGCCAGGTCTTGCCGGCGTTGATGGTCCAGTGGATGCCGCTGGTCGCGACGTGCAGGATCGGCCCCTCGCGGGTGGCGAGCAGCTCCGGCTGTCCGCTGTGTGGCAGGACCGAAGGGCCGGCCTTCTGGGCCACCCAGGTCTCGCCGGTTTTCTTGAGCAACCCCTGCCAGCGCTTCTCATCCCTGGCACGCCGGAAGACGCACAGCAAATCCCCGCTGGGGAGCTCCGCCACGTCGAACTCCTCGGTCCAGCCGCCCCGCTGGTCCCTGGGAACCGCGGGGATCGGCCCCTTCCAGGTCTTGCCGTTGTCCGAGGAGACGACCAGCATCGGCTCGACCTGGCTGGCGAACTCCGTGCGCGTGTGGCTGCCCGCCGGGACGGGGGCCACGCCCAGCAGCACGACCAGCCGGCCGTCGCGCAGCACCCGGATTCGCCGCGGCCAGGCCGAGTACTGCTTCGGGTCGAGCAGAACCTCGGGCCCGCCCCAGGTCTTCGTGCCGTCGGCGGATCGCTCCAGGTAGCCCGTCTTCGGCAGTTCCCTGTCATACGGCAGGTAGAACCCCCAGACGCCCCGCAGCACGGTCCCGTCCGGCAGGGCGGTCTCGGCCTCGCCGGTCACCCCGTTCATGCACGACCGGAACCTGTCGGCGCTGACCTGCTTCCAGGTCTTGCCCGCGTCGGACGAGCGCAGGTGGACGTTCCTCAGGTCGAGCCCGGTCATGTCGTAACCCGACTCCCCCTCCGGGGGCCATGCCAACTTCTTTTGCACGTCAATGGGCGCACGCGGGCGGCCCTCGAGCGGACCAGTCGCCTGGGTGAAGCTCACCATCAGGTCGCCGTCGGGCATCGTCCAGGCGCCGGCCCAGCTCGTGAAGCCGGCCTTCTGGGCCGAGCGATAGATGGTTCGCCGCTCGTGCTCGGCAGCCGCAAAGTCGCCATCGGCCCGCGCGGGAACGGCCCAGGCCAGAACCGCGAGGACGACCTCGACGACCACGGCCGTCCAGAGTCTGCGTGCGGGTGCCACGTCGAGTGCGCCTCCCCGATAGAGCGCGTCCAAACCCCGCCACCCACGCCGGGCTGCTGGGATCAAGTCCGGTGCATCCATACCCTATCCTACGAGTCAGAACGGTTGAACTTCTCGAGGTCGCGGTCGGTACAGGAGGACAGCATGGGCGCCAGGCGCTTACTCCTGAGGGAGACACCACCCATGCTCTCGCGAACTGGCTGGCTAACCTTCACATGCGCGGTGGGCTGCCTGGCCGCGGCCTGCCCCGAAAGGGGCATCAAGACCGCCTGCGCGATCGCCCGCCGACGCCGCCAGAAACCCTGCGGCGGGCCCCGCAGATCGCCTGCAAGAATGGCGTGCGTTACGCTTACGTGGGCAACGTTCACGATCCCGAGGCCGACAGCACCTTCTGCCACGTCTGCCGCACCCTGCTGCGCCGACTATGCACCTGGGCGACCTCGCGGTAGACGTTTGCCAGCAATGGCTGTTGCAGGCGCGGCTCGAACGAGCACACGACCACGGCCCGCTCAGGTCCGGCACCAGGACGCCGATGGAGGGTACACGGCACGCGGACTGCCCTGGCACGGTCCATCGCCGTCATCAGCAAGGTTTGCCCGTCCGGTATCGGCCGTTCTATCCCCGCGTCGCGGGAGACGGTGGCCGGGCCGTACAGCGTGCATACCGAGCGGAGGTACGAGCCGTCCGCGTGCAACCGATCCACCTCCTGGTCCTCGGAGCCGGCCGGTTCGTGGCGGAACTCCAGGGAGGCGAGCGATACCCCCTCTTCGGGCAACGCCTCGCCAAGCAGCCCTTCCAGCCAGCAGCCGTACCGGGCCAGCTGCGGGAACTGCCACCAGCGCTTGGTGTGGAACCGCAGTACCGTCCTGCTCCGGTTCAACCGGAGGAGCAGGTCATCATCGAAAAACGGCGGCGTGTCCACCAGGGCGAAACCACGCCCCGACATATCCCGTCGCACCCCGCCGGCGCCTGGTTGGGCCAGGCGTGGCACCCGCAATTCCGTTCGCAAGGCAGCTTGCCCCCTTCTCGCATCAACCAGTCAATTGCGGAAGCCGGATTTGAACCGGCGTGGGACGGCTTATGAGACCGTGCTGGCATCCAGGCTCCAGTCCACTCCGCAGTCAGTACCCCCGGCAGGACTCGAACCTGCGCTTCCCTCCCCGTCAGGGAGGTGCCGTGGCCGCTTGGCTACGGGGGTAAACGTCCAGTAGTCCCGGCTGGATTTGAACCAGCGACCTCCGCGATGTGAGCGCGGTGAGCACTCCGGGCTGCTCCACGGAACCATGTCACTCGGGGAAGCGGGAGTCGAACCCACCTCGTAGGGCACATGAAACCCTGCTGGAACCGCTCCAGTCCATTCCCCAGTCAGTCGGGCCGGCAGGAGTCGAACCTGCCTTTCACCGCGTATCAGACGGTTGCCTCGCCGCTCGGCTTCGTCCCGATGCGAGCGCCCTGTACCGGAATCGAACCCGTCTCACCTGTTAGGCAGACAGGCTGGCACGCCAGCTTAATCACAGGGCAACGAGAGCGCCTGGCGGGAGTCGAACCCGCCTGTCCACCTTGGCAAAGTGGTGCCTGGACCGCTCGGCCACAGGCGCATGTCAGACACGAACAGCAAGGGCGGAAGGAGTCGAACCCTCTGCGTGCGGGTTGGAGCCGCATTGCTCTCCCAGGAGCACGCCCTTGTCGAACAAGCTGCCCAGGCAGGACTCGAACCTGCAACCATCCCGTTAACAGGGCGCCGCTCTACCGTTTGAGCTACAAGGCAACAAAGTCAGTCAGGATGGCCGGATTTGAACCGGAGTTCTCCAGCACCCCAGGCTGGCGGATTGCCAGGCTTTCCCACATCCTGAGCGAGGCAGTTCCAGCGCCTGGGATCGAATCAGCGGCCTCCGCGTTTTCAGCGCGGCGCTCTCACCACCTGAGCTACACCGGAATGAATCAGAGACGCCGGCAGGAGTCGAACCTGCTTGATAGTCGGGTTGCAGCCGACCGCCTGGCCGTCCGGCCCCGGCGTCATCGAGGAACAAGAGCCGGCGGTGGGACTCGAACCCACTTGGTCCGCGCTACGAGGGCGGTGCCCGGCCCGTCGAGCATCGCCGGCTTTTGGAAGCAGCCAGTGCTGGTGTCGAGCCAACTCGACCGAGGTTCAGAGCCTCGGTCCCCTCCCGAGGGCCTGGCCAGAAGACGATCCAGGGCCAGCGGCGGGACTCGAACCCGCACGCGCCCCTTTACAGGAGGGGTGCTCGTCCCGTCGAGCTGCACTGGCATAGGGTGGCCGGCGGGAGTCGAACCCTCAAGGCTCGTCGCCGTCCGGGTTCGGGCCGGGTGCCGTCGCCAGTCGGCTTGCCCTTCCGTCTGTCAGTCTGGATGGCTGGATTTGAACCAGCGTGGTCCGGCTTCCGACGCCGGCGGATGATGCCAGGCTCTCCTACATCCAGAGCATTTCGGTCTCACCCCGCCCAATGAAAAAAGCCAGGGGTCGTGTGACACCTGGCCTGCAAGGGCTTCGCCCAGAAAGGGTCGGGTGTCACTGTCGCAGAGGGGAGACGGCCAGCGCGGAGCCCAGGCGCTGGGCCCGGGCCGTTGCCGGCGTCCGGTTACCACAGAAGTTCGCGTGAGTGGGTGCCATCATGCCCTCTATTTCGTCCGCCCGTGGCCAGGTTTTTGTCGTCGCTGCTCGGCGTCTCCGTCGCGGACATCTTCTTGACGCGACCACCCGCCCGAAGGTTCACTAATCCGCGCCGATTTTTTCGGGAGACTCCCGGCCAAATGCTGGATGATCGGGATTGCTTCCCCCGCCTGGAGGCGGTCGTCAACCCGTTCGGGACGATGGGGTTGAGCGCGGCCGGCGTGGAGGCGATCCGGGAGCATGCCTATAACAGAAAACGGTCCCGGCGTTCATCGCCCTCGCCGGCTTGTTGTCGGTGGTTGCCGGTACTGGCGCCGGCGAACCGGACAAGCCCGTGATACTCTGCTGCGTGGCCGACTGCACGGACCATTCTTCGCGCGGTAGTCAGCCGGTCTGCTCTGGGCGCTCGGCGACTGACGCACGCGCTGCGATTCGGCGGACACCTCAAGGAGGCGATATGAAGACACCTCGCGAAACGGCCGTGACAGCATTCGTCGGCGTCGCCGTGTGGCTGTCGCTGCTTGCCGACGCCCGCGCCGGCGAGGTGCAGCAGGCCAGAGCCGAGCCGGACAAGCTGAGCACCTGGGAAGGATTTGAACGGCGCGATTTCAAAATCGACGGCCGCAATTGCTTGCTGGTGGTGCCGGCGTCTCCCGCCAAGGGAAAGCCGTGGATCTGGCGCACCGAGTTCTTCGGCCATCAACCGCAGGCGGATGTCGCGCTGCTCCACAAGGGATTCCACGTCGCCTACATGGACGTGCAGAACATGTACGGAGCGCCGGTCGCGCTCGATCACATGGACAAGTTCCACGAACACCTCACCCGAGTCCGCGGCCTGGCGCCGAAGACGGTCCTGGAGGGTTTCAGCCGCGGCGGGTTGTTCGCGCTCAACTGGGCGGCGCGCCACCCCGACAAGGTCGCCTGCGTCTACAACGATGCGCCCGTGTGCGATTTCAAGAGTTGGCCCGCCGGGAAGGGTAAGGGCAAGGGCTCCCCGGGCGACTGGCAGCGGTGTCTCAAGGTGTACGGCCTGACCGAGCCGCAGGGGCTGGAGTACAAGCTGAACCCGGTCGACAACCTGGAGGGGCTGGCCAGGGCGAAAGTGCCGCTCCTGCACGTCTGCGGCGACGCGGACGATGTCGTGCCGATCGACGAGAACACGCGGCTCGTCGAGAAACGCTACCAGAAACTCGGCGGTCCGATCACGGTCATCGCCAAACCCGGCGTCGGCCATCATCCGCACAGCCTGGAGAATCCGGGGCCGATCGTGGCCTTCGTGCTGAAGCACACCATAGGCGGGTCCGCCGCCCTCATCCTGCCGGAGTCGCCGTCCGACTATCGCGTGTTTCAACGTCAGAGTCGGTACGTTGGACAGATCCGTCTGCGCGGCCGGCTCGTGGTGGAGGCGGGGCAGTTGCGCTGTCGTCTCGTCCGCACGGCCGCGGAAGGAAAAACGCCCGCCGTGGTGCGCGACTGGCAACCCGTCGTCGCGGACCTCGTCAAGGGCCGCTTCGATGCCGAGATCACGGCCCCCGCGGGTGGCTGGTATCGTGTCGAACTGCGGCTGGAGCGCGACGGCGAAGGCCTCGCGGAGACCGCCATCGAACACGTGGGCGTCGGCGAAGTGTTCGTCGTCGCCGGCCAGTCGAACTCGACCAACTACGGCTCCGAGAAGCAAAGGACGATCAGCGGCATGGTCGCCTCGTTCGACGGCACCAGGTGGGTTCTGGCCAACGATCCACAACCGGGCGTTCAGGACGGCAGCAGGGGCGGCAGTTTCCTGCCGGCGTTCGGCGACGCCCTGTATGAGAAATACAAGGTGCCGGTCGGCGTCGCGTCCACCGGGGCCGGCGCGACCAGTGTGCGCGAGTGGTTGCCCCGGGGCGAGCGCCTGAGGAATCAGCCGACGACCGGGGCGAATGTGCGCCCGGTCGCCACCGGTGAGTGGGAGTGTACGGGAAAGCTGTACGACGGCCTGATGAAGCGGATCGAAGCCCTCGGCCCGCGCGGCTGCCGGGCGGTGCTGTGGCACCAGGGCGAATCCGACGCGGGCCAGGCTCGTAGCGGCTATCCGGCCGACCGGCAGATCACGGGCAAGCAGTACATCGAGTTCATGGAGAAGCTCATCCGCGCTTCACGGAAGAGCGCCGGCTGGGAGGTGCCGTGGTTCGTCGCCCAGGCCACCTACCACAGCGAGAAAGACCCGTCGGACGACGAGTTCCGTACCGCTCAGAAAACCCTCTGGGAAGAAGGCCCCGCGCTCGAAGGCCCCGACACCGACTCCCTGGGGAAGGAGTTCCGGGACGGCGTTCACTTCAACGCCAAGGGGCTGCAAGCACACGGTCGGCTGTGGGCCGAGAAGGTCGGCGCCCATCTGGACAGGGTCAAGGAAAAGCCCGGCGAGGGCAAGAAATCGAACGTGACCCTGCGTGGGAGCTTGACCAATTCGCGCATCCACTTTGAGAAAAAAAAGACCGGACACGTCGCGTTCATGGGCGGCTCGATCACCGAGATGAACGGTTATCGTCCCCTGGTGTGCGACCTGTTGAAGCGCCGGTTCCCGGAGACGAAATTCACCTACACCGACGCCGGGATTGCCTCGACGTGTTCCACGACCGGCGCCTTCCGGCTGGCCGCGGACGTGCTGGACAAAGGCCCCGTGGACCTGTTCTTCATCGAGTTTGCGGTCAACGACGACCAGGACGCCGGCCACGCTCGCCGCGAGTGCATCCGCGGCATGGAGGGCATCATCCGCCACGTCCGGACGCACAACCCGAACGCCGATATCGTTCTCACCTATTTCGTCAACCCCGCGATGCTGAAGACCATTCAGGAGGGAAAAGTACCACTCACGATCGCCAGCCACGAAGAGGTGGCCAGGCATTACGCCGTCTCGGTCGTCAACCTGGCGGAGGAAGTGGCGGACTGCATTCGGGCCGGCACATTGACCTGGGAGCGTTACGGCGGCGTCCACCCCGGTCGTCCCGGCAACGAACTGTGTGCTGCGTTGATCGAAGAATTGTTGACTCGCGCCTGGAAGGAGCCGCTCCCGGCCGACGCCGTGGCCGAGAAACATCGCCTCCCTGATGCTCCCCTTGATGCCAACCACTACGGCTCCGGTCGGTTCATCGACCCGAAAAAGGCCACACTCGTGGAGGGTTGGAAACGGGAGACGCCGGACTGGAAGAAGATCCCGGGGCAGTGGCGGGAACGCTTCCGTGAGGTTCCGCTGCTGTGTGCGACGAAGGCTGGAGCGGAACTGACGCTCGCGTTCGAGGGTCGGGCGATCGGAGCGTACCTGCTCGCAGGTCCGGACGCCGGGATCGTGGAGTTTTCGATCGATGACGGACCGTTGACGAAGGCGGACCTGTTCCACGCGTTTAGCCGTGGACTCCACTATCCCCGGACGGTGATGTTCGCGGCGGATCTGAAACCGGCTCCACACACGCTGAAGTTGCGCCTCGCGGACCAGCACAACAAGGCGAGTTCGGGGAGCGCGGCGCGGATCATCCAGTTCGTCGGCAATTGAACGGGAACGTTCCGAACGCGGTCGGGAAGTCAGGTGAGCCGCCATGCTTCGCTTCGACGAATCCGCCTCCGTGCCCCACGGGCTCAGCCGCCGCGATTGGCTGCGAGCCGGTAGCCTCGGTTTCGCCGGACTGGGACTCGCCGACCTCGTTCGCGAGTCGGCCCAGGCCGCGCCCGAATCTGCGCTGGACCGCACCTTCGGCCGGGCGAAAAACCTGCTGTTCCTCTTCCTCGCCGGCGGCCCATCGCAGTACGAGATCCTCTACCTGCTGGGCCTCGACCACGAGCGGCTCACCTACCGCCACGCGGGCCGCGACTTCCGGCTGACCGACGTGCATGGCCGGGTGGTGAATGACATCCTGGCATGACCCCGGAGGACCACACCCATGCCGCGCTCCACGCCCGTTTCCGGTTCCTCCGCCGGCCCGTGCGCCCCGCCGACTCGCCGCCGGTTCTTGCAAAAGGGCGCCGCGGGGGCGGTGAGCCTCTTCTGGGCGGACTGGCTCCGCGCGGCGGCCGCCGGGGCGTCCCGCGGCCCGGGCAAGGCCCGCTCCGTCATCCTCATCTTCAACTGCGGGGCGCCAAGCCATCTCGACCTCTGGAACCCCAAGCCGGACGCCCCGGAAAGCGTCCGCGGGCCGATCCGGCCCGTCGCCACCGCCGTGCCCGGAGTCCGAGTCTCGGAACTCTTGCCGCAGCTCGCCCGGCGCGCGAGCCTTTACGCCATCGTCCGGACTGTGAACCACCGTCACAGCGGGCCTAACTCCGGGATGTACTGGTCCGTCGTCGGCCGGCCGTACCCGACCGACAGCACCCTCATCAACCCCGGCCACGCCGACTACCCCAGCTTCGGGACGCTGACTTCCCGCGGCGCAGCTGCTTCCGGGCCGTCAGCCGCGACGGCAACGCGTGGGTGAAGGACCCCGTGATGCTCCTGACCGCGGACGAGCGCGACCACCGGGACACGCAGTACCAGGAATGCGTGCCGCTGAAGGTGCCCGGCGGCTACGTCGCGATGGTCACGATGTACCTGCCGCTGACACAGACGCTCAACCTGCGCCTGGCGGCGTCGCGGGACAACGCCCCGCTGGGCGACTGATGAGGCGAAGCGCGGCCCTTGCCGGTCGGAGTCCGAAGCCTCCCCGGGTTCCGGCCGCCGATGAAGGAAACGCAAAATGGTGCTACCGACTCGGCACGGTCCTCAAGAGGGCCTGGGGGTCGCACACCTGCCCCCCACGGATCACGCGTTCGATTTTCCGCGTGTTGCGGATGTCCGCCGTCGGGTCGGCCGTGAGGATCACCAGATCGGCGAGCTTGCCCGGAGCGATGCTGCCGAGGTGGTCCACCTGCTTGAGGGACCGTGCGTTGTTGACGGTCGCGGCCTGTAGCGCGGCGGAGGGTGCCAGGCCGGATTCGACCAGCAACTCCAGCTCCTGATGCAGCGCGAAGCCCGGCGGGCAATACGGCTCGGGCGAGTCAGTGCCGGCCAGCAGCGGGACGCCCGCGCGGTGCAGGATGCCGGTCAGGTCCTGGTACTTCCGAAACTCCTGGCGACGCCGGTCGCGGGTGGACGCGGCCAGCCCCTGCCCCTGCCGATATTTGTGCCACGAAGTCCGCAATCGTTCCGGCATGCGTTCCACGTCGGCATGGCGATGCACCTTCTCCAAGTCCGAGAGCAGGAGCATGTTGTGGAAGACCGTCAACGTCGGATCCACGAGCACTTTCTGGCGCGCGAGCATGGCGACCAGGGCACGGCACTGGGGGTTTTCCAGGTCGAGGGTGGCCCGGTGATCGGGCTGCTTCTTGACCTCGGGCGGGATGCTGAAGTCGAACACGGACCAGATGTGCTCCAGGCAGTCGATGCCATCGACCACGGCATCCTGGGCGGCATAGGCGCTCAGGTGGCCGGTCACCATCAATCCCCGGCGATGTCCTTCCTCGATCACCTTGCGCCCGACCGCGCGGCCGGTGCCTGCATAGATCTTGAGCGTCGTCACGCCCCAGCCGGCCATGTCCTCCACCAGGTCGGGGACCAGGGCCGGGTCGGTGATGGGAATGCCGATGTCGCGATGGATGGGCGGACTGCCGTCGATCAGGCCGCTGGCGCGGAAGACGCGCGGGCACTGCGCGGGGTGGGCGTCGGCATGGCGGGCGACCAGGGTCTGGGCGACGATCTCGTCGCCGGTGTCGCGCACGCTGGTGACCCCGTTGGCCAGGAACAGCGGCAGCACCTCATCGCCGGTCATGTGGGCGTAGTTCAGGCGGTGGACGAGATGCACGTGGGCATCGATCAGGCCGGGGATGACGAACTTGCCTTTGCCGTCGAGGACGACCGCTCCCTTCGGGACGGCGGCGGGCTGCTCCGGCGTTCCGACGGCCTGGATCTTCTCACCGGAGACGACGATGGTGCGGTTCGGCTTCATCGTGCCGGAAGCCGTGTCAAAGACCGACACGTTCTGGATAACGAGCGCCGGCTCGGCGGCAGCGTCGCGACCGGCCTCCCGCTTGTCTTCCCTGAGCGAGCGCAGCGGCAGGCGGGCGCAGGTGATCGTTTCGTAGGCGCTCTTGTCGCCACGCTCGTACAGGCAGGCAATCGTCCCGTTCGGCAGCACGGCCAGGCACGAGTAGGCCGACGGCCCGTCATGCAACACGCCGGCGAGCGGCCAGGTCTTCCCCTCATCGCGGCTGAGGCGCACGGTCAGCTTCTCGCGCTTCTTGCTGGCCGGGTTGGAGAACAGAATGGCCCCCTGCTCGCCAGGTTCGCGCAGAATGCTGGCCTGGCAGACGGGCTCGATCAGCGCGGGATCCTCGACGGGGTCCGAGAACGTCTCGCCTCCGTCCTTGCTGAGGGCGACGAGGCGACGGTTGTTACCCCGGTAACTGCGGATATTCAGCATGAGGCGACCGTCCCGTAGCTCGACGACCTGCGACTCGTCGCACTGCGGGCCGACGAGGCCGCCGAGCTTCCAGGTCTTGCCGCCGTCATCGCTGAGGATGACGTGTGCTTGCTGCGCCTTGCTGCCGGCGACCTGGTTGTCACAGGGCACCACTAGCCGGCCGTTCTTCAACTGGATGCCGACGCCCGGCCCGGTGGCATACCAGGTCCAGTTCGGCTTCTTCACGTCCTTGGTGATCTCGACCGGCTTGGCCCACGTGGCCCCGTCGTCGTCGCTCTTCGTGACCCAGACGGTGCGCGTCCCCTTGCTGGTCCCGTTCACGATCCTCTCCTCGGTGTCGCTGCCGAGGTTGTGAGTCAGCAGCAGCCAGACGGTGCCGGTGCGGCCGTCGAGGACCGGGCAGGGGTTGCCGCAGGTGTTCGCTCCGTCGTCCCAGACGACCTGTGTCTTGCCCCAGGTCTTGCCGCCGTCGGTGCTGCGCTTCAGGAGCAGATCGATGTCGCCGGAATCGCTGCCGCTTTTCTTGCGACCCTCGCAGAAGGCGAGCAGCGTGCCCTTCCCAGTGATGAGCAGGGACGGGATGCGGTACGTGTGGTAGCCATCCTGGCCTGAGACGAAGACGGGCGCCTGCTCCGGTTCGGCGGTGCGCGCGGGGACCGTGACGGCCAGGATCAGGAAGGCGGCGGCCGCGAAGGTACGTCTCGGGATCATGTGTTGCTCCGCTGTTGGCCGGGCACGGCAGGGGAAGCCTCTTGCTCGACGGCAAGTCAGACGACAGTATAACGAGAGTGTGGCCGTGCCGACACTCCCCGGCTGCCCGGTGCCGGCCCCGGCCCCGGTCAGGGCCGTAAACTGCGACCACCACAGGACAATCCGCGTCAGCACGCCGCGTGCGCCGTGGCGGTCGCCCCAGTGCCCGGCGGGGACCTCGAAGAGGCCGTAGGCCACTGTGAAGGCGGCCAGGACGAAGCCCATGGCGGCGTGGGAGATCTTCAGGTCGCTTTCGATGGAGCTGGCCGCCTGGCTAATACGGCTTTGTCAATTGCGCATTGGGCGGAAGAAAGTGATGCGCTGCCGATCATTCGAGTCGCACTGCCGATCGTTCCGTTCGCGTCGTGCCTGCTCCAGGAG
>Ga0209517_10002263_pt1 | contig 27438 bp, 26 predicted proteins | sample PeaSoiMetSII2010_FD_187695 | JGI IMG/M metagenome (GOLD analysis project Ga0209517, IMG submission 187695) | Peat soil microbial communities from Weissenstadt, Germany - SII-2010 (SPAdes) (version 2) | ecosystem: Environmental > Terrestrial > Soil > Wetlands > Peat | place: Germany...
TTTCACGATCGCTGCCGGGTGGTGCGGCTGGCGGAGGCGGCATGAGGATCGTGTTCCGGAATTCCGATCCGGGATCGGGCGGCGGGGTCTCGGGCGTGGCCCAGATGCTGGAGGCTTACTGCGGCCGGTTTCCCGACGACCGCCTGCGGATCCAGTGCGCCGGTGAATCGCCCCTGGCCGCGCTCGGGCGCTTCCCGAATGTCGAGGTGGAGCCGCTCGCGGGAAGCCGCCGGGAGATCCATCGCCTGGCGTGGGCCGCCCATGGAATCCGCCGGCAACTGGCGCATACCGCCTGCGACCTCGTCTGGTCGATGAACGTAGGCCCGCTGGTGAAGACGGCCGTACCCCAGGTGCTCAGCATTCAGAACGCCTACCAGGTGTGCCCGTGGCGCCTGGCGCGGCGGCACGCGGGGGGCCGGACGCGGGTGGCGGCGCTGCGCTGGTTCTTCCGGCGGTCGCTCGGCTGCGCGGATGCGGCCATCGTGCAGACGGACCTCATGAAAGAGTATGTCCAGGCCATCCCGGGATGCCCGGAGCGGGTGGAAGTGGTGCCCAAGGCGGTGGTCTCGACGGCGGACGATGGCGGGCAGCCGCTTTCCCCGGCTCTCGAACGGACGCTGCGGCGCGCCTCGGCGGCGGGCGCATTCACGGCGCTGTACGCGGCCACCTACGGCCCCCACAAGAATCACCGGCTGCTGGCGGCGGTGATGGAGATCTGCCGCCGCTCGGCGGTCCCCGTCCGGCTGGTGGTCACGCTGACCGCCGCCGAGTGGGCCGCTGCCGCCGGCGCCGCAGCCGAAGGCCTGGTCCGTTCGGGGCACGTGATTGCGGCGGGCTGGGTTCCCAAGGACCAGTTGCGCGCGCTCTATGCGGGGGTGGATTGCTGCGTGATGCCGAGCCTGCTGGAATCGCTGAGCTCGGCGCACCTGGAGGCCATGGAGTGGCGCCGGCCGCAGATCGCCGCGGACCTGCCGTACGCCCGGAAGGTGTGCGGAGACGCGGCGCTCTATGCCGATCCGGCCGACGCCCCGGAATGGGTGGGACAACTGGAGCGGTTGCGGGACGACCGGGGGCTGCGCGAGCACCTGGTAAGCCGCGGCGCCGCCCGGCTGGCGGGCTTTCCGGCGACCTGGAGCGCGATGGCCGAGCGGTTGCGCTCGGTTTTTCTGGCGGTGGTGAAGAACCACAGAAGGGCCACCGCGTGGGCCGCGGAGGAGGCTCCCTTGGCCGCCTCCAGCCTGGTGGCGAAGGAGTAATTACGATGCATGCTTTGGTAACCGGCGGGGCGGGCTTCATTGGCTCCAACCTGGCGGGGCGCCTGCTGGCGGACGGGCACCGGGTCACGGTGCTCGACAACTTCTCATCCGGGTACCGGTCGAACCTGGGCGCGCTGGGGGGGGCGCGCATCGTGGAGGGCGACATCCGCGACGGCGCGGCCGTGGCCAAGGCCATGGAGGGGGCCGGGGTGGTGTTCCACCTGGCCGCTTCGGTGGGCAACAAGCGCTCCATCGACAACCCCATCCTGGATGCCGAGGTGAACGTGATGGGCACCTTGCGGGTGCTCGAGGCGGCCCGCAGCGCGGGGGTGCGCAAGCTGGTGGCATCCTCGTCGGCGGGGATCTTCGGCGAGCTGAAGACGCTGCCCATCGGGGAGCGCCACCCGGCGGAGCCGGATTCGCCGTATGGCGCGAGCAAGCTGTGCGCGGAGAAGGAAACGCTGGCTTTCGGCAGGCTTTTCGGAATCGAGACCGTGTGCCTGCGCTATTTCAACGTCTACGGCCCCCACCAGCGGTTCGACGCCTACGGGAATGTGATTCCGATCTTCGTCTTTCAGATGCTCGCAGGCGAGCGGCTGAAGATTTTCGGCGACGGCTGGCAGACCCGGGATTTCGTTCATGTGCGCGACGTGGTCGAGGCCAATATCCGGGCGGCCGCGGCTCCCGGGGTGCGGGGGGCGTTCAATATCGGGAGCGGCTCGCGGATCGCCATCAACGGCCTGGTGCGGAAGCTGGCGGAGGCCGCCGGCATGGAGTCCCGGGTGGATTACCTGCCGCCGCGGGCGGGAGACGTGCGCGACAGCCTGGCGGATATCCGGGCGGCGCGGGAGGCGTTCGGCTTCCAGCCGGCGGTGGACCTGGACGAGGGGCTGACCGAATATGTGGGGTGGGCCCGCCAGGAGCGCCTGCGGCATGCGGCCTGAAATTGTGGTGCCGGGCGGCGGCGGGATGCTGGGGCACAAGATCTTCGCTCTGAGCATTGGTGTGGAGCGGAGGTAATCGTAGCACCTGGCAGCGTTGGAGGCGGCCGTATTGATCAGTTCCCGGCACTTGCGGTTGACGCGCTCATTCCTGGCGACCACCCAGAGAGTTGACCCGGCTGCGTAAGCGGGACCTCGCCGCCTGGCGCGGAGAATGTGGAGGCCAGCGCCTCGCTGCGCAAGGCGCCCGTCCCGGCAAGTGAAAATTAGGAAACCTCCATGCGGTATGCTCAAAGACGAGGGGTGCCCATGGCGACGATCCACCCGCATGTGCCGGAAGACCTGATCGCGGGACTTGAAGCGAAGGCGGCGGCCGAGGGCAAAACGGTCGAAAAACTGGCCGAGGAAACGTTGCGCGCGAGCATCCAAGAGCCGTCGTGGGAGATCTGTTGGCGTATGGCTTGGAGAATGGCCGGCGATCGAGCTACACCGAGGAAGACGTTCCTCGCCTGGTGAAAGACTTTCGGCGCGAGCAGCGCGGCCAGTGATCAGCGTCACGCTCGATTCAAACGCATAGGTCTCCGCGCTGGAATTTGGAGGGATTGCTGCGCGTTTCCTCGGAACGGCCCAGAGGGGGAGGCTGCGGATCGATGCCTCCGATGCGATCATCGATGAAAGCATCGGTGTACTGCGGGTCAAATTTGGTTGGGACGGGTACCGGCTTCACTTCATCCGTCTGTACCTGTTGAGGCTGGCAAATCACGTGTCGCCCACCCGCACGGTCAACGCCGTGGCCGATCCCGACAACCGCATCCTGGAATGCGCGGTGGAGGCCGGGTCGGATTTCATCGTCACCGCCGATCAAGACCTGCTGCGCCTGGGGATCTATGCGGGCATCCGTATCATCCGGGCGGCGGACTTCCCCAGGTTTGCACCGTTGGCAGACTGACACCGCGGGAGGGGGGTTAGGTTTGAGTGAGACAGAGCACCGGCACTTTGCAGGGCCTCACCTTCCGTGACGGGAGGTTCCGAATCCATCCGCAAAGTTGCGACAATAGCAGGCAAGAGGCGTTGTATGACGATCACCCTTCGGCCGGAGCACGAGCGACTGATCGCCCAGGCGATGAAAACAGGTGCATACCAAAACCCCGATGAGGTCATTGGGCGGGCTTTAGAAATGCTCCATTTCGAGGATGAGCGCCTGCAAGACCACAAGCAGTCGATACACGAAAAGATCGAGCGGGCTTTCGGACAGTTCGAACGCGGCGAGTTCTTCTCCGCCGAAGAATCGCGCGCCGACATGGAAAAGCGCAAGGCCGCATGGCTGGCCGAGCAAAAACGCGGATGACGCTCTACAACGTTTCCGCCGAGGCCCAGAACGATCTCTTCGAAATTTGGCTTCACATCGCGCAGGACAGCGTTGAGCTTGCTAATCGTGCGCAACCGTTCGATACTTTAGCCACCGAAGCCGAGGCAGACAACGAGGAGAAAGAAAGGCTATGATCCCAGGTTATGGAGCCGCTGCACATCAGCGAAGGCGACTTGGCTAAGGATGTACGGTCGATCCTGGAACGGGTCGAGACCGGAGGCGAGGTCATCATCGAGCGTGACGCGCAACCGGTGGCTGTCATCCGCCCGGCTGAACCGGTGCGCCGCAAGATCTCCGAGTGCATCGCCTTGATGCCTGCCGACTCCACGGCGACCATCGATCCCGACTTCGCGAAGGATGTCGAAGCGGCTATCGCCGCCCATCGGGACCCTCTGGAGCCGCCTGCTTGGGATTGATCCTCGACTCGACGGCCGCCGTCACCGCCGAACGCCGGGGCAAGAACGCCCGCCAACTGCTCGAAGCCGTGGCGCTGGAAACCGGCGACGAAGGAATCGCTGTTTCGGTCGTGACCGTGCTCGAGCTCGCCCACGGCATCGCCCGCGCCGACACAATCGAACGCCGCGCTGAACGAACTGCTCACCGGAGTCCCCATCCAGCCGGTGACGGTCCCAATCGCTCTCCGCGCCGGGCAGATCGACGGCCAGGGCCAGGCGCAGGGGATTCGCATCCCGCTCTCGGATCTGCTGATCGGAGTCAGCGCCCTGGAACTCGGCTACGGAGTGGGAACGGCCAACCTCCGCCACTTTCAACTGATCCCCGGTCTGACCGTCATTCAGCTTTAGCCGCCCATTGGCCTCCCTCTGCGCTTTCTACCGAGGTCCTCGCCCGGGGCACCCGCCGTTGGAGTCACGGTCTCGCTCACCGCGTTGACGGCGATGGCGCAGGCGGCCTACGGTGCCTCCAAACGCTCCATCATGCGCCAGACCGGCCACAAGTCCGTGGCCATGGTCACGCCGCTAACATCCGCGGTTCGGAAGTTATGGCGCGATAACGCCGCTACCAGACTGGGCCGTAGCAGCCCATGGTGATCCTGCTGGAAGAACTCCAATATTTTCAATTGGTTGCATGCGCTGTGTTCAAATTTTGCGAGCCGTCTCGGCATGGACCCTCCTTGAGATTGCCCCGGTGCCAATAGTCCTAACGGGTGCTTATAGCTTCACCTTTTGTACACCAGTATTAACCATGACAGTTGTCTTTTTGTGGTATAATCTTGATGGCGTATCAGTACCACTGAAAACGGAGGTAGTCCTAGTGGGGAACCCTGATTTCGACCCGGACTCCGAGCCGGATCTTTTTGACGAGATCGAACACATGATGGCCGCTGTAAATTTCGCTGTAAAAGTGCAAGCACTTATGTCAGAAGGGTATACGGAACTATGGGTTAGGGATCCGTTGACCGGTCGTTCCAAACGCATCTGGATCATCAGCCTGCCCAATTGAGGGTTTTGCTGGCTTGGCCTGTCATGTTTGGTCACATGGAAGTGCCAAAAATATCAGAATTTATGTATATTGTCAAGCACTAACTATTGACACCAATACAGCAAATATGACATAATCACTTCGTTGGAGGAAATTAGGATGGGCCCTCAACATCTCCGGGACTCGTAAACGTAGAAAGGGGGTTCAGAAAGCCTTCCCAAAGCCTCTGAAGCTTTCATCTTTTGAGCTATTTTAGAAAACAACAGGAGGTACAGGTGTGGCTGCACAAAGGGTAGTGTTGACGTTTGACGCCAACAGTCTCGACAGCCTTAAGCAACTTCAGGAGCGCGGTGAGTTCAGTTCTATTGGCACGGCGGTTCGCGAGGCTGTCCAGCTAAGCGAAGTTCTGCAGGAGCAGGTTGATGATGGTTTCACTGAGGTTGTGCTGCGAAACCCAAAAACTAACCAAGAGAAAACGCTCGTCATCCCGTCTCTTCGGCGTATAGCGAAGAAGGCGAAGGCGGCGGCTCGCTAATCTAAAAATATGCTGCAGGGGGCCCCAAAAAATGAAGCGCCTCAAGTTCTACCCCCTGCAGTTCCTTCCCACGACCTGGAGAGTTCCCAACCGGAGGCGCCGCCTCAGGAAATCATCAGTATCAAGCCGCGTTCGGAAGAGGAGCGCGTTATTGTCACGGACCCATACGATCCCGAACCACACCGTCAAAAGGTCACCTTGCGACTCATCGGATTGCTCGCGGGGTTGGTTTTTGTGCATTACCTCTTCATGTTCTTCCTCGATTGGAATGGAAAGAAGGTCGAAAGCGTGAGCAACGCCTTTAACGCCACGTTGCCGGTGATTTCAGGGTTGACTGGCGCTGCTGTGACGTATTACTTCACTCGCCGTTCTGATAAGTGAAGAACATTGACCAAAAGTCGTGCGCTTCGGTTTCCTGGGGTTTTGCCGATGATCCGGTCTGCGCCAATGTCCAGACTGCCGATCTGGCTTACCAGGATGCCGGGGAGTGCCCTTAGCGTACAAAAATTCCCGGAATGGTCCCACCTGGCCGGTGAAGCCGAAGAGCCTCCGCTGTGGGCTTTCTTCCTAAACCCTGCGCCTGGTTCGGCCGATCTCTTACCCGGATCTATTTATGCGCGGTCAGCCTGACATCCTGGTGCTGGGCGGCGGCGGCATGCTGGGCCACAAGATCTTCCAGCGCCTGCGTGCCTCGGCCGCCACGGTGTGCGCGGTGCGCGGCGACCCGCCGGCGGGGGTCGAGTTGCTGGGCGGCGGGGACGTGATCCGGGGGGTCGACCTGATGGATCTGGAGCGCACGCGCGAATGGCTGGCCGGGCTGCGGCCGCGGTGGGTGATCAACTGCGCGGGCATCATCAAGCAGCGCGCCCAGGCGCGCGAGGCGATCCCCTCGCTGATCGTTAACTCCCTGCTGCCGCATTACCTGGCCGAGTGGTGCGGCGGATGGAACGGGCGGCTGATCCACTTCAGCACGGACTGCGTGTTCAGCGGCCGCGGCGGCGGATACGGCGAAGACGACCCGAGCGATGCCACGGACCTGTACGGCCGCTCCAAGTTTCTGGGCGAAGTCCATGCGGCCAACGCGCTCACCCTGCGGACCTCGATCATCGGGCGCGAACTGGCGCATCATGGTTCGCTGCTCGAATGGTTCCTGGCGCAGCGGCACGGGCGGGTGCGCGGCTTCCGGCGCGTCATCTACTCGGGGGTGACCACCAATCACCTGGCCGCTGTGGTGGAGCGCATCGTGCTGCGCCACCCGGATCTCAGCGGATTGTACCAGGTGGTCTCCACGCCCATCTCCAAATACGGCCTGCTCGCGGCCATCCGGGACGCGTATGGCCTGGATATCGAAATCTCACCCGACGACAGCGAAATTTCCGACCGCAGCATGCGTGGGGACCGGCTGCGCGCAGCGATCGGGTATGTGGCGCCCCCCTGGGGGGAACTGATCGCCGAACTGGCTCAAGACCCCACACCCTATGAAAGGTGGAATGCGAATGCGACCTCTGGAAGGCAAACGAATCCTGATTACCGGCGGCACCGGCTCGCTGGGCAAGACGCTGGTCCAGCGCCTGCTTACCGGTGAAATGGGACGGCCGCAGAAGATCTGCGTATTTTCCCGCGACGAGGCCAAGCAGTACTTCATGCGGCTGGAGCACCAGCGGCTGCGGGCGGCCACCGACGAGCTGATCTACCGCGATTTCGAGAAGGTGCTGGAGTTCCGCATCGGCGACGTGCGGGATTACGGGAGCGTGGCTTCGGTGGTGCGCTCGTACGACGTGGTGATCAACGCCGCGGCCATGAAACAGGTGCCCACCTGCGAGTATTTCCCCTTCGAGGCGGTGCGCACCAACATCCAGGGCGCGGAGAACATCGTGCGGGCCATCGAGGAACACACGCTGGGGATCGAGACGGTGGTGGGAGTTTCGACCGACAAGGCCTGCAAGCCGGTGAACGCCATGGGGATGACCAAGGCGCTGCAGGAGCGCGTGTTCATCCAGGGCAACCTGCGGGCGCCGGGGACGCGCTTCGTGGCGGTGCGCTACGGCAACGTGCTGGCCTCGCGCGGCTCGGTGATCCCGCTGTTCCACGAGCAGATCCGGCAGGGCGGGCCGGTGACCATCACCACGCCGGAGATGACGCGCTTCCTGCTGAGCCTCAACGACGCCGTGGACATGGTGTTCGCGGCCATCCGCCAGGCGTCGCCCGGGGAGATCTACGTGCCTCGCGCGCCGGCGGCCCGGGTGGTGGATATCGCCACGGCGCTGATCGGCCGGCGGCCCGTCCGGCAGGTGGTGACCGGCATCCGGCCGGGGGAAAAGATCCACGAGATCATGGTCAGCGAAGAAGAGGCGGGGCGCACGCTGGACCGCGGCCGGTGGTACGCCATCCAGCCGATGCTGCCGGAGATTACCGGCGCCATGGGGACCGGTCCCCACCTGGCGCCCAGTCTTTCCAAGGAGTACAGTTCGGCCGACGAGGTCATGACGCCGGCGGAAACCGCAGCCCTGCTGGCGGCGCGCGATCTGCTGCTGCCCGATGGACTGGCGGCTTTGGCCGGCGCGGTGGCGGGGATCCCGGGGTGCCCGGTGGGCCCGGCGCCGCAGGAACTGCTCAGATGAAGATCCTGGTTGACCATGCGCCAGAGCGTCGACACGAGCACGTCTCTGGCGGCAGGAACCAAGAGCGTCGGCATGAGTGCCGACGGGCCCAGAGGGCACCCCGACACGAGTGTCTGCGCCACATGCCATGAAGATCCTGACGCTATTGGGCACGCGTCCCGAGATCATCCGGCTGAGCGCAATCATTCCTCTTCTGGACACGCATGCCGAGCACGTCCTGGCGCACACCGGCCAGAATTACGATCCGCGGCTCAGCGGCATCTTCTTCGAGCAGCTCGGGGTGCGCGCTCCGGATGTGTTCCTGGGGGTGGAGGCTCCGCATTTCGCCGGGCAGATCGGGCAGATCCTGGAACGCAGCTACGAGCTGTTCCTGAAGCACCGCCCCGACCGGCTGCTGGTGCTGGGCGACACCAACAGCGGGCTGGCCGCGCTGGTGGCGCGCCGCCTGGGCATTCCGGTGTATCACATGGAGGCGGGCAATCGCTGTTACGACGACCGCGTGCCGGAAGAGATCAACCGGCGGGTGATCGACCACGCCAGCACGGTGCTGCTGCCCTATACCGAAAGAAGCCGCCAGAATCTGCTGGCCGAGGGCATCGCCGGCAACCGGATTTATGTGACCGGCAATCCCATCAAGCAGGTGATCGACCGCTTTGCGCCGCAGATCGCCCAAAGCCGCGCACTGGAGGAACACGGGCTGACTGCCGGGCAGTATTTTCTGGCCACCGCGCACCGCAGCGAGAACGTCGACCATGCCGGACGGTTGCGCAGCCTGATCGAGGGGCTGGAAGCGCTGGCGGGCGAGTATGGCTACCCGGTGGTATACCCCTTGCATCCGCGCACGCGGTCGCGGGCGGAAGCCGCCGGCATCCGGTTGGCGGGGGGCGCCATCCGGTTTCTTCCGCCGCTGGGTTTTTTCGATTTCGTGCGGCTGGAGCAGAACGCCTTTGCGATCCTGTCGGACAGCGGCACGGTGCAGGAAGAGGCCTGCCTGCTGGGGGCGCCCAACGTCACGCTGCGCGAGGCGACGGAGCGGCCGGAGACCCTGGAGTGCGGGTCCAACATGCTGTGCGGCGTGGAGCCGCAGGCGATGGCCCGCGCTGTCCGTTTGGTGACCCGCGAGCGGGGCGGCTGGCAGCCGCCGCGGGAGTACCTGGAGCGGCGGGTGGCGGAGACGGTGTGCCGCATCCTGGCGGGATTCCGCCTGCCGGATGCCGCGGAAAGCGAGTGGAGGCGGACGGCGTGCGCATCCTGATCCTGAACCAGTGGTTCGATCCCGAACCGGCCTTTAAAGGACTGTCCTTCGCGCGCCGGCTGGCGGCGCGGGGCCACGAGGTGGAAGTGCTGACCGGCTTTCCCAATTATCCGGAGGGCCGGCTCTATCCCGGATACCGGATGCGGCTGTGGCAAAGGGAATGGCTGGAGAGGATCCCGGTGATCCGCGTGCCGCTGTACCCCAGCCACGACCTGCGGGCGGTGCGGCGCGCCTTGAATTATCTGAGCTTCGCCGTGGCGGCCGCGCTGCTGGGACCCTGGCTGGCGCGGCGGCCCGACCTGATTTACGCCTACCACCCGCCGGGAACGGTGGGGCTGGCGGCGCTGGCGCTGGGGCGCTGGTTCTCGGCCCCGGTGGTCTACGATGTCCAGGACCTGTGGCCGGACACGATCGTGGCGTCGGGCATGCTGCGGGGCGGGATGGTGCTGCGGCTTCTGGACGGCTTTTGCCGGTTTGTGTACCGGCATGCGGACCGTGTGGCGGTGCTCTCGCCGGGGTTTCGCCAAACCCTCATGGAACGCGGCGTAGCTGCCGATAAAGTCCAAGTGATCTACAACTGGGCCCGCGAGCCGCAGCCACCGCCGCCGGCCGGTCCGCCGGCTATCGGGAAAGCCGGGCTGGAGATCGTGTTTGCCGGCAACATGGGGCCGGCGCAGGGGCTGGACGCGGTTCTGGAGGCCGCCCGGCGATGCGTCGGCCTGGCGCCCGGCGCGCGCTTCCGCCTGGTGGGCGGCGGGGTGGATGCGGAACGCCTGGAGCGGCGCGCCCGGGAAATGCGCTTGCCCAACGTGGAGTTTGCGGGCTGGCAATCGCTGGCCGCCACACAGGCGATGCTGCAGGCGGCCGACGTCCTGCTGGCGCACCTGAAGGACGATCCCCTGTTTGCCATCACGATTCCCTCCAAAACCCAGGACTACCTGGCCGCCGGGCGCCCCATCCTGATGGCGGTGCGCGGCGATGCCGCGGACCTGGTGGCGCGGGCGGGCGCCGGCATCCTGGCCGAGCCCGGCAACCCGGAGAGCATCGCGGAGGCGGTTTGCAAGCTGGATGCCATGCCCGCTGCGGAGCGCGACCGCATGGGCCGCGCGGGCCGGGAATTTTATGAGCGCGAGCTGACCATGGGGCGTGCCGTGGAAAGGCTGGATGCGCTGGTCCGCGAACTGGAGCCCTGCCGCTTCCCGCGGCGCAAACGCCTGCTGGACATCGCCGTGGCCGTGGCGGGCCTCCTGACCCTGGGGCCCCTGATGGCTCTGATAGCCCTGGCGGTGCGCCTCACGCTGGGCTCGCCCGTGCTGTTCCGCCAACTCCGGCCGGGCTGGAAGGGACGGCCTTTCCGCATGCTGAAATTCCGCACCATGCGGGAAGCCCGCGGGCCGGATGGCGGTCCCCTGCCCGACAGCCAGCGCCTGACGGGCCTGGGCGGCTTCCTGCGGCGCACCAGCCTGGACGAGCTGCCCGAGCTGTGGAACGTGCTCACGGGCGAGATGAGCCTGGTGGGGCCGCGGCCCCTGCTCATGGATTACCGCGATTTTTTCACGGCCCGCGAGAAGCTGCGCTTCGGCATGCCGCCGGGCATCACGGGGTGGGCGCAGATCCACGGGCGGAACCGCTCTCCGTGGAATGCGCGCCTGGAGCGCGACGCGTGGTACGTGGAGCACTGGTCGATGGCGCTCGATATGCGCATTCTGGCGGCCACGGTGGGCCAGGTATGGCGCGGGGAAAGCGTGGTGGAAGATCCGCGCTCGATCATGTTGAACCTGGATGAGGAGCGCAGCCGATGCATCCCCTGATCGTCCGGCCGACGGCGCCGCGCGATGCGGTGGTGGCCCTGGGGCGCGAGCCGTACCGCGCGGCGGCGGAGGCCATGACCATCCGGCGGGCGGCGGCGGGAGATGCGGGCGAGGTGGCGGCGCTCCTCGGCGAGTCGTTCCGCCCGCAAGACCTGGACCTGACGATCTATGGCTGCGCGGGGATAGTGGCCTATCTGCAGATGGAGTTCGCCCTGCCGCGGGCTTATGCGCGCAGCATGTACCTGGTGGCGGCGATCGCCGGGCGCATCGCCGGCTACATCGAGATGCGCAAGAGAGAGAGCGGTCCGTTGCTGAACTACATCGCCACGGGGCGGGCGTGGCGCGGAGCGGGCATCGCGCGGACGCTGCTGGAGGCGGCCCTGCGCGAAGCCCATCCGCCGGCCGGCGCGGAATTCACCCTGGACGTGTTCGAGCACAACCGGCCGGCTCTCGAGTGGTACCGGCGCAGGGGCTTCCGCAGCCTGGGACGCACGGCATTCTGGCGGGTGCCGGCCAACCCGGCAGGCGGCGCGGCAAGCGCGGTACGCATCCTGGACCTGCCGCAGGCCGACGCCGCCCACCGCGCTTTCGGCTTTTCCAGTTTCCGCCTGGCGCACGGCGGGCGCACCTTCACGGTCGGCCGCCTGGGCGAGCGCTGGTTTCGCGTGACCGAAGGCGAGGTGCTCGGCCGCGCCGAAGCCCTGGGCGCGCTGGCGTCGATCGACCCGCGCCGGGAAATCCTGTTTTGCGGCGCCGCGGAGGCCATCCCCGCGGACCGCCGGGAGGGTTGCTCTCCCTTGTTATGGAGCATTCATATGGGCAGATCTCTGCCGCTGGTTGCGGATACCACATGTTGACCGATTTCATCCGGCCCTCGGATGCGCGATGGAGCGAAGCGCTGGCGGCCGGCCGGCACGATATCTACGATCTTCCGGGATACCTGGCGCTGTGCGCGCGATTCGAGGGCGCCGAACCGATCGGTTTTTACGCTGGCGAGGAGGGCCGCTATTGCCTGGTGCCGCTATTGCGCAGGACTCTGCCCGCCTCGCTGGGGGCGCCGGATTCGTGGACGGACGCCATCTCGCCCTACGGTTACAGCGGCGCGGTGTTCAGCGGGGGAGGAGACTGGGCGCGCCGGGCGGTGCGCGCGTTCGCCGGCGCCTGCGCGGACGAGAACATCATCTCCGTGCTGGTGCGCCTGCATCCCTTGTTGCCGGCGCCCGAAGCGGCCCTGGATTCCGCCGGGCTGCGCATCACGCACGGCGAAACGGTGGCCGTGGATCTGACGCTCCCGGAGGCGGAGCTGCGGGGGAACCTGCGCAGCGGTCACCGCGCCGAGGTGCGGCGCCTGCGGGCCAACGGTTACAGCGTCAGGGTGGACGACTGGCCGCTCTACGGGCGCTATATGGAGATCTACCGCGAGACCATGGAACGCCTGGAAGCGGATATGCGCTACCGGTTTCCGGCGAGCTACTTCGGCGAGCTGCGGGCGGCGTTAGCGCCGCACCTGCACCTGCTTTCGGTCATGACGCCGGAGGGCGCGGTGGCGGCGGGCGGGCTGTTCACCGAATTCCAGGGGATAGTGCAATTCCATCTCAGCGGAACGGCGGAGGAGTACCGCAAGCAGGCGCCCTCGAAGCTGATGCTGGAGTACGCCATCCTGTGGGCCAAGGCGGCGGGGAACCGGATGCTGCACCTGGGCGGCGGCCTGGGCGCACAGGAGGACTCGCTGTTCCAGTTCAAAAGCGGTTTTTCCAAGCTGCGGGCGCGGTTTCAAACCTGGCGCGTGATCGCCAATGCGGCGCGCTACGCGGAGATGGTTGGCGCCGTACAACAGCCGGACAGCGAGGGTTATTTCCCGGCGTACCGGAAGGCCGCATGACCGCCGCTCCCGCCGGCAGGCATCGCATCCCGCTCTCGGTGCCCCACATGAGCGGCCGCGAGCGGCGCTACGTGGAGGAAGCGTTCGCCTCCAACTGGCTATCCACGGTGGGACCGAACGTGGATGCCTTCGAACGGGAATTCGCGGCGCGCCTGGGGGCTCAGGCGGTGGCCGTTTCGAGCGGCACGGCGGCCATTCACCTGGGATTGCGCGCGCTGGGCGTGGGGGCGGGAGACACGGTCTTCTGTTCCGACCTGACCTTTGTGGCCAGCGTCAACCCGGTGCGTTACCTGGGCGGCGAGCCGGTGCTGATCGACAGCGAGCCGCGGACGTGGAACATGGATCCCGGCCTGCTCGCCCGGGCGCTGGAGGAATACGCCGCCGGCGGGCGCCTGCCCAAAGCCGTCATCGTGGTGCATCTGTTCGGACAGTGCGCCGACATGGAGCCCATCCTGGAGGCCTGCGCGCGGTACGAAGTGGCGGTGCTGGAGGATGCGGCGGAAGCTTTGGGAGCGGTCTATAAAGGCAAGCCCGCGGGCGCGTGGGGAGACGCGGCGGCCTTCTCCTTCAACGGCAACAAGATCATCACCACCACGGGCGGGGGCATACTGGTTTCGCGGCGGCCGGAAATCGCCGCCAAGGCGCGGTTCTGGGCGGCCCAGGCGCGCGATCCGGGCCTGGCCTACGAGCATTCCGAGCTAGGGTACAACTACCGCATGAGCAACGTGCTGGCGGGCATCGGGCGGGGGCAGTTGGAGGTTCTGGAGCAACGCGTGGCCGAGCGGCGCGCGGTGGCCTCGGGCTACCGGGTGGGCCTGGCCGATCTTCCGGGGATCGCGCCCATGCCGCAAAGCGCGCGCGGGCGCGACACACAGTGGCTGAGCTGCTTCCTGATCGACGAGGCGGCTTTCGGCTGTTCGCGCGACGACCTGATCGGCTGGCTGGCGGAGGCCGGGATCGAATCGCGGCCGGTGTGGAAGCCCATGCACCTGCAGCCGCTCTACGGGTCGTCCCGATGCTATGGCGGGGCGGTTTCGGAGGACCTGTTCCGCCGCGGGATCTGCCTGCCCAGCTCGAGCAGCCTCACGGCAGGGGAACAGGCCGCGGTCATCCGGCGGGTGCGGCAGGCAGCCATCGGCGGCCGGCTTGCGGCGTGGGGTGAGGGGCTCGGCGCGGAACCGGCGGCGGTGGAGTCGCGGGCGCCGGCATAAAGTCGACGAGTGGCGACCAGGCGGCGTGCTTCAAAACGCGTCCCGAGGAGCGAGAGACGGTCCCCGCAGGAGCGTCTCTGGCAGCAGACCCAAGAACACAGGCAGGAATGCCTGTGCCACTAAACTCCCCATCTCATTCGGCCGATCTATGACTCAGGAGCCCCATGCGCGTTCCGCTCAGTTTCGGTTTGCCTGTTCTGCGAGGCCGGTTGGCCTATATCTGTGCCATTCGCGTGGCGCAACTGGGCTGCTTCCTGGTGGCCGGCATCACGGCCTTCCTGCTGCGTTTTGAGTTTTCCATTCCGCGCGAGCTGCTGCCCGCGCTGTGGATCGGGGTGGCGGTCTGGGCTACCGCCAAAATCGCGGTGTTTCATCTTTTCGGGCTGGGGCGCGGCATGTGGCGTTATTTCGCCACTCCCGACCTGGTGCGCGTGGGAAAAGCCAATGCGGTGGCTTCGTCGCTGGCAGCGGCGGCCATCCTGGCGGGGTGCCCGGTGTCCTTCCCGCGGTCGGTCCTGATCCTGGATTTCCTGATTTGCCTGCTGCTTTCGACGGGCGTGCGCACGGCCACCCGCATGGCGCTGGAGGTCGCCTCGCGCTCCACTTCGGGGCGGCGGGATCGGGCGTTGGTATACGGAGCAGGGGCGGCCGGAGCGCTGCTGCTCTCCGAGACGCGGCAGAACGGGGCGTTCGGCCACGTGGTGTGCGGTTTCCTGGACGACGACCCCAACAAGCGCGGCATGCTCATCAACGGCGTTCCGGTGGTGGGCCGGGGAAGCGACCTGGCGCAACTGGCGGCGGCGCACCAGGTGCGCTCGGTGCTGATCGCCATCCCCTCGGCGACCGGCAGCCAGATGACGCGCATCATCGGGCATTGCCACCAGGCCGGCGTGGCGGTGCGCACCATGCCTTCGCTGGCGCAGATGGTGGCCGGCCGGCCGGTGGCCGGCCAGATCCGCGCGGTGGCGGTGGAAGATATCCTGGGGCGCGAGCCGGTGGAGCTGGACCGGCGGCGGATCGACGAACGGCTGCGCGGGTGCGTGGTCATGGTGACGGGGGCGGCCGGCTCGATCGGCAGCGAGCTGTGCGCGCAGATCGCGCGCTTCGAGCCCGCCGCCCTGGTGGCTTTGGAAATTTCCGAGAGCGCGCTATTTCACCTGGAGCGGGACATGGGGGAGCGGTTTCCCGGCTTGTCGTTCCACGCGGAAATCGGCAGCGTGCAGAATGTAGAGCGCCTGCGCGAGGTTTTCCGCCGGCATGGGCCTTCGGTGGTGTACCATGCGGCGGCCTACAAACACGTGCCCCTGATGGAGAGACACGTCTTTGAAGCGGTGGAAAACAATATCTTCGGCACGCACAACGTGGCCCTGGCGGCGGCCGAATCCGCGGCCGAGGACTTCGTGCTGATCTCGTCGGACAAGGCCGTGCGGCCGAGCAACGTCATGGGGGCCACCAAGCGGGCGGCCGAACTGGCGATCCGCGCGTTTCAAAACGGCGGCCCGCGCTACGTCTCGGTGCGCTTCGGCAACGTGCTGGGGTCGAACGGCAGCGTGGTGCCGATCTTCCAGAAGCAGATTGCCGCGGGAGGTCCGGTAACCGTGACCCACCCGGAGATGCAGCGCTACTTCATGACCATTCCGGAAGCCGCGCAACTGGTGTTGCAGGCCTCCGTGATGGGGCGCGGAGGGGAAACCTTCGTGCTCAACATGGGCTCGCCGGTGAGGATCGTCGACCTGGCGCGGCAGTTGATTCTGCTGTCGGGCCTCAAGCCGGGGGAGGACATCCGCATCGAATTCACGGGCGTGCGGCCGGGCGAAAAACTGTGCGAGGAACTGCAGGTGCCGGGGGAGAGCGCGCTCCCCACCTCGCATGAAAAGATCAGCGTGTTTGCCGGCCCCGGCCCGTCGTGGGAGCAGGTGGCGCGGCACCTGGCCCGCCTGCGCGACGCCTGCGAGCGGCGGGATCCGGGGAGCGTGGTGCGCGAACTGGGGCGCATGGTCCCGGATTACGTTCCGGGCGAAGAACTGTCGCGGCGCCTGGCCGACTTGGAGCATGTCCCGATGAGAGGCAGCCTGGCCCGCCTGGCGACCGCCGTGGGCAATGCGGCTCCGGCGCTTCCGGCGGAGGCCGGGCTCGCCGGGAGGACGAGCCTCTCCAGCGAATCGGCGGCTTGAGGTTGAGGGGCGCGATAACAGGACTGACTGCACTTCGTGCGGCGGGGGCATTGACGCTTCCCTTCCCTGCCCTGCCCTGCTTCGCGCCCGCCGAATCATGAAAGCGCCGGGCCATGCGGTTTCTCCCGTCTCGCTCATCGGGACGCCCGGTGTGCTTCAAAATGCGGAGGCCCAAGAGCGCCGGCATGAGCGGGGGACGATCCCTGGCGGGAACGTCTCTGGCGGGAACGTACCCAACACAGGCAGGAATGCCTGTGCCACGAGTGGACCCGGTATCCCTTTTAGCTCCCCGGTAGCGGGTATCCCTTTTGATGACTGGGTAGCGGGTATCCCTTTTAGGCCCCGGTACCCTTTTATGTAGGGATTCCCAGGTAATGGCGGGCAAATTTGCGGTCTTCTTCCGAAGCTTGGGGGTCCGCGAGAACGGCGCGCTGTTCTTCCTGAAAGCGCCGCAGTTCCTCCTCCTGGGCGGCTTCGCGGAGGGCGGCCGCTTCGCGTCTCTTGGCTTCGGCCGCGCGGAACTGGCGGAAGGACTCGCCTTCGAAGCAGCGGGGCACGGAAGCCTTGAGGAAGCCCATGGGGGACTTGACGGTTCCCATGCGTTGCATGAGGTCGGCCTTGATGCGCACGAAGTAATCGATCTCTTCTTCGGTGGCGTCGGGGGCTTTCTGGCGGCAGGCGTCGACGAGGAGGCGGACGGAGGGGTCGTCGACATCGGGAAGGAACTCGCGGAGGGTGCGGACGATGAGGCTGGGGGAATCGGTAGACCGGGTATCCCTTTTAGCCCCCGGATCCCTTTCAGCATCGGGGGCTATTCCGACTACCGGGTAACTCCTCAGAGGCTCCGGCGCCAGTGGCGGCCGGGGCGGGGGACTGGCGGGCGGCGGGCCGCCCGGGACAAAAGTCACCCCGCGCGAGCGCGTGACCCATTCCATGCCGGCGGCGCGGCGGCGCTCGAGGATGGCTTTATAGGAAAAGAGGCGGTAGGTCCGGCCGATGCTCTCGCGGCTGTTTTCTTCGGAAAGCTGTTCCAGGGCGAGTTTGTCGATGAGGCTCTGGCAATTGCGGCGGGTATTGCGCGGGGTCATGCGAGCGAGTTTGGCCATGGCTTTCCATCCGATGGTGACCAGGCGCGTTTCCCTAGCCTCGGGACGGGCGTAGCGGCAATTCCAGAGGCTTTGGTAGAGGACCTCTTCGCCGGAGGAGTGGCCGTCCTGCGCCAGGACGGCGCGGCGGACGCGGTGCTGCCTGGCGGGGGGGGCATTGGGCGAGCGGGGCAGGGAAGACCCGGTATCCCTTTCAGCCCCCGGTACCCTTTCAGGCCCCGGCACCCTTTCAGACTCCGGGGCAGGCAGGTCGGGCTCAGCTTCGCCGTCCCGGCGGTGCAGATGGATGACGTTGACGCGCTTGGGGAGCCGGCTGCCTTCGCCCACGCCACGGGCCAGCGGCTGCAACTGGCCCTCGCCCGCGGTTTCGAGCGGCAGGCCCTTGATGTCGTCCACCAGCGCCTGCAGGTACGGCACCGCCTCGGGAGGGTCGAGAATGCTGACAAATCCGCTCATGCCCGGTCCAGCCAGGATCTCGTCCATGCTGATGGGCTCGAGAGCCTCCTTATGCCGAGATTTCTTCTTGGGCGTCGTATCTCGGCTTGACATGCAAAAGCTCCATCAGCTTGGCCGATGCGGCCCGGTAGTCTTCGGCGGCCTTGCAATGCGAGTCCATATCGACCAGGAACTTTCGTACGCGCTCGGCCTTAGGAACGGTGCCGTCGGTGCGGATGGGGGGAAGCACCGGAATGCCGTACTTTTCGGACATGCCCTCGAGGGCCTTGAGCGTAAGGCTGGTGAGGTTGAAGCGCCGGTCGATCATGGTCGGCAGGAGCCCTACGGTCTTGATCTCGACCTTGAACAGGTCGGTAAGCATCTTGCTGGTCTCGATGACGGCGGCGGCACCCTGCAGGCTCAGCATGTCCATGGCGACGGGTATCAGCAGGTGTTTGGCATACATGATCGAGCACGTCTGCAACAGGTTGATGGAAGGCGACACGTCGATCAGGACGGCGTCGTAGGGGTCCTCGATCATCCCGAAAATGCGGACGAAGGCCAGCTCGCCGGCGGTCATGCCGAGGAGGGCCACTTCGGCCTTGGTGGTCTCGCGGTTGCTGCAGAGCACGTCCAGGTTCTCGCTGGCGTGCCACACGCACTCCTCGAAGGCGTGGTTGTGGACCACGAACTCGTACAGGTACTTTTTGGGCTTGGCGCCCAGCACCAGCCCCAGGGAGCCCTGGGGGTCGGTGTCGATCATGAGGACTTTCAAGCCGTGGTCCGCCAGGTAGCGGCCGATGGTGTGCGTGGTGGTGGTCTTGGAGACGCCTCCACGCTGGTTGCAAATCACTAGTCGGATCATGATGCTCGCTCCCTGAGAAACCGTCTGATATGCTCGATGTCCTTTTCGGTCCAGAGCCGGTAGCCGGTAGCCGGGTTGCGCTCCGGTTCGGTGATTAATCCCTGCCGCAGCCAGTTCAGTAGCGTTTGCTTGGTGACCCCGATCAGTTCTGCCACTTCAGCGGACTTGAAGTACTCGGTCTGACGAACTCTCGATTTCGGCATTACCCCACATCGTAAGGCGCAAACGGGCACTAGTCAAGGGAGAAGTATATAAACTATATAATTGCCGGAATCGCCGGGTTTCCATCGCCAAATAGTTGGGGGATTGCGTCGTCATCGTCCCCGCGTCTTGATTTTGACTCTCTGGACGATGATGACGATAAGCCGGCCCTGACTTGGTCCATGACTACACTATGTCTATAAAGGGGAGGCTAAAAGGGATACCCCTCCGGTATCCCTTTCAGCCCCCGTATCCCCTATCCCTTTTAGCCCCCCCTGCGGTATCCCTTTCGACCCCCCCTCCGGTATCCCTTTTAGCCCCCGGGGGGTATCCCTTTTGACCCCCCGCCCTCAGGAGATAATTCAAATTAAAATCTCGGGCGGAAAGACGGGGATTTCCTTAATTAGCAGATCCACCGGCGGTCGCCGGATTGAATAATCTGTGACTGGGGGATTGGGGGTTGGGGCTGTGTGCTCGCTGCGCTTGCTCCATTTTTGGAGCGGTACCCGATGTTGAAAATAAAGGGGCTGGCTGGGAGTTCACAGGTTAGCAGGGCCACCGGCGGCGCCGGATTGAATAATCTGTGACTCGGGGATCGGGAGTTGGGTTTTGTGGCTGACCCGCAAAACAGCGGGTACCCCGCGCTCGCCGAGGGCAGGGAACGGAGCACGGCTGGAATTTCGAACCGGCGATGCTGGTACGCGTCGTGAAGCGCCGGGTATTTTCGCCCTCGATTCGAATACTACGGAGAGATAGAAAGCGTCAACGTCTGCCCGCGGGCGCGGCCGGAAGTCCATCAGTTGTTTCTGGGAGGCGACTGGCGAATGTTCAGCGTCAATCTCGGGACGGGCTTCGCTCCCGGCGAGCGGGGTCCGGGTATTGTGCTCAAGAGCCGCTTCGAATGGGACAGGCGCAAGGGCAAGGCGCCTTGAGCGTGCCCCTGGCCGGGCTTTTTGTTAGCCTGCCGGGCTTTTTGTTAGCCTGAACGTTGCCGATCAGAGAACGGAAATCCGGGCGGCCTCGTTCCGGGGGTGTGGGGATGCATGTTCCCGCGAGGGGCAAGGAGAGGCGATTCCAGGGGCTGGCGGCCGGGCTGGGCCTCGGCGCGCTGACTTTCGCGGTGTACGCCAATTCGTTGGGCGCGGGGATGGTTCTGGACAATAAAGGGCTGCTGCTTCAGGATCCACGAATCCGCGAGGCGACCGGCAAGAACCTGGGCTTGATTTTGGCGCACACGTACTGGTGGCCAACCGGCGAGGCGGGACTTTACCGGCCGCTCACGACGCTGTCGTACCTGTTCAACTATGCCGTGCTGGGGGGTGGCGAGCAGGCGGCGGGGTATCACCTGGTAAACCTGGCGCTGCACACGATTAATGTGCTGCTGGTGTTTGCGGTGGGGCGCAGGCTGCTGGGGCAAGTGGGTCCGGCGGCTTGGCTGGCGGGGTTGTGGGCGGTGTATCCGGCATCGACCGAATCGGTGACGAACATTGTGGGCAGGTCGGACCTGCTGGCGGCCATGGCGACGCTGGGCGGGTTGCTGATGTACGTGAAGAGCACGATGACGGGCGGGCGGCGCGTGGCATGGCTGGCGGGGCTGGGGGTGGTGACGGCGGCCGGGGTGGCGGCGAAGGAAAGCGCGGTGACGATCGTGGCGGTGATCGCGCTTTACGAGCTGGTGGGCCTGGGGCGGCGGCGATGGGGCGATCTGGGGTGGGGTCTGTTGGCGACGGGGATACCGATCGCGGGGATGCTGGCGCTGCGCGCCGCGGTGCTGGCCGGATCGCCGGCCGCGGAGTTTCCGTTCACGGACAATCCGATGGCGGATGCGGGGTTCTGGACAGGCCGGCTGACAGCGCTCAAGGTGATGGGGCAATACCTGGGGCAGGCGGTGTGGCCGTGGCGCCTGGCTATCGACTATTCGTACGCGCAGATTCCGCTGGGGATCGGGAGCGCGGGAGACGGCCTGGCGGTGGCGGCGGCGCTTGCGGCGGCCGCGGGTTTGGCTGGATTGTGGCGATGGAACCGGAGGGCGTTTTTCCTGGCGGGATTCGCGGTGCTGGTATTTCTGCCGATGTCGAATCTGCTGGTTCCGATCGGCGCCATCCGGGCGGACCGGTTTTTGTATTTGCCCGCGGTGGGGGTGCTGGGGTGCGTGGTGCTGGCGGCCGGCGGGCTGGGGTCGCGGATGAGACGGCCGCTGGTTGCGCCGGCGATTCTGGCGGCGATGACCGCGGGTTTTGCGGCGCGCACCTGGGCGCGAAACGCGGAGTGGCGGGACGAACTGACGCTGGCGAGGGCGGACGTGGAGACGAGCCCGCGGAGTTTCAAGCTGCACCGGTTGCTGGCGCTGGGGATGTTTGAGGCGGACCCCGGGCATGCGGATATCGATCAAGTGGTGGAGGAGATCGAGCGGAGCATGGCGATTGTGGACGCGTTACCGGATGCGCGGAACGTTCCCGAGACGTATTACCTGGCGGGCGCGGTTTACCTGGCGAAGGGCGATCGGCTGCATACGGCGGGCGGGGCGGGTGGGGAGACGTTTTACCGGCGGGCGCGCGAAGTTCTGGAGCGGTGCATACGCATCAACGAGGCGCAGGAGCGGAGGGAAGGGCAGGGGGTGGGGCGCACGAAGGCGGATGCGTACCGGCTGCTGGCGGGGGCGTATGAGCGGCTGGGAGACATGGACGGCGCGTTCAGGGCGGCGCGCGAGGGACTGCGGCTGGCTCCGCGGGATCCGCAGATGTACGGCCTGGTGGCGAACCTGTTATTGCTGCACGATCAGGGCAACGAAGCGGCGGTGATTTTGACGGAAGGGATGCTGATCACGTCGGATGCGGAGCTGCGGGCGAGCCTGGTGCGGTTATATGGCAGCTCGACGGATCCGGAGAACTGCACGCTGATGGCCGGCGCGGACGGTCCGGCGATCAATGCGCGGTGCCAGATTGTGGCCGATCACGTATGCGCGGCGGCTCCGGATGTACTGAAGGCACTGACCGAGATGGGCAGGCGGGAAGAGGCGATGGAGAAGAAGCAGATGTTTCTGAGGGAGTACCGCTGTGAGCCAGGGCGACTGAGTGCGGTGCTGCCATAAGACGCCAACGGCCGCCCGAACAGAGCCGCCGCCGCCTTTGGAGCGGGTTCACCGTGATACATTACAACTTACACATCCTTAAAGTTTTCCGGGGGAGATTTGCATGAAAGCGGTGGTGACCGGTTCGGGCGGATTGATCGGTTCGGAATGTGTCCGCCTGCTGGGGGGAGAGGGGTGGGAGGTAGCCGGCATCGACAACGATATGCGGAGCCGATTTTTTGGTCCACAAGGCGCCACCCATCAGGTGGTGGATGACCTGGTCCGGTCTCTTCCGGCATACCGGCATGTGGACCTCGATATCCGCGACCGCCAGGGGATCCGCGATCTCCTGGAACGGGAGCGCCCGCAATTCATCATTCACACCGCGGCCCAGCCCTCGCACGACAAGGCGGCTTCGATTCCGTACGAAGATTTCGATACCAATGCCGTGGGGACCATGAATCTGCTGGTGGCGGCGCGCGATTTCTGTCCCGAAGCTCCCTTCTGTTTTACGAGCACCAACAAGGTTTACGGCGACCGGCCCAATGACCTGCCCCTGGTCGAGATGGAGAAGCGCTACGACTACGCCGACGGGCGCGACGGCATCGATGAAAGCATGTCGATAGACGCGTGTCTGCATTCCCTTTTCGGGGCTTCGAAAGTGGCGGCGGACGTGATGTGCCAGGAGTTCGGCCGGTATTTCAAAATGCCCATCGGGATTTTCCGCGGCGGGTGCCTCACCGGTCCGCAGCACGCTGCCGTGGAGCTGCACGGCTACCTGGCATACATCGTGGCATGTGCGGTGGCGGGACGCGAGTATACCGTGTACGGCTACAAGGCCAAACAGGTGCGCGACCAGATCCATTGCCGCGACGTGGCGCGGCTGTTCCTGGAGTTCTACCGCAATCCCCGTTGCGGCGAGGTTTACAACCTGGGGGGCGGACGGCAGAACAGCCTGTCGATTCTGGAGACCATCGACCTTTTGGGGGACCTGGGTTTCACCTTGCGATACAAGTACGTTCCGCAAAACCGCGTGGGCGACCACATCTGCTACATTTCCAATCTGGATAAACTGCGCGCGCATTTCCCGCAATGGTCATTGCAGTACGGGATACGCGCGATCGTCGAAGAAATAGCGGAGCGCCACTTGCGGGCCATCGACGCCGGAGCGGGGAAATGACGTTGTCGGTGATCATACCGGCGCGCAACGAAGAGGGCTGCATCGTGGAGACGGTGCAAGGCGTGCTGGAGGCGCTCCGCCGCGAACGCATTCCACATGAAGTGATTGTGGTGGACGACGGCAGCACGGATTCCACCGCGGTCCTGGTAGCCGCGCTGGCCGACCAACCGGTGGTTCTGGTGACCAACGAGGGCCGCCACGGTTTCGGGATGGCTGTGCGGGCGGGCTTGGAACAGAGCACGGGGGAAGCTATCGCGGTGATGATGGCCGACGGCTCCGACGACCCCGCGGACCTGGTTCGCTACTATCGGAAGCTCGCAGAGGGCTATGAATGCGTGTTTGGATCGCGCTTCGTGCGCGGCGGGAAAGTGGTGGACTACCCGCTCCACAAGCTCGCCATCAACCGGCTGGCGAACCTGTTCATCCGGGTTCTATTCGGATTGCGATCGAACGACATCACCAATGCGTTCAAGTGCTACCGGCGCGAAGCGATCGACGCCATGGCGCCGCTCATCTCACCGCATTTCAATCTCACGGTGGAGATGCCTCTCAAGGCCGTCATACGCGGGTATTCGTACGCGGTGATTCCGATCACCTGGACCAATCGCAAGACCGGGATCTCGAAACTGAAGCTGGCGGAAATGGGCAGCCGCTACCTGTTCATCGTGTTATACCTTTGGCTGGAGAAGTTTCTTTCGCGCGGCGACTATCACCGGCGGTACCGGGAACCGGCCGGGAAAACGGAGGGAAAGGCCCAGTCGCTCAATGCATGAGCATGCCCTCATCACCGGCGGCTGCGGTTTTGTGGGGTCCTTTCTGGCGATTGCCTTGCGCGAGGCCGGGCTTTGCCGGAACGTCACGGCTCTGGATAATCTGCACCGGCGCGGTTCGGAACTCAACCTGGCGCGGCTAAAGCGTGCGGGTGTGGGCTTCGTTCACGGCGATATTCGTTGTGCGGAGGACCTGGCGCCATTCGCCGGGGCGGCCGATCTGGTGGTGGAGTGCTCGGCTGAACCTTCCGCCCAGGCAGGCTACGGCTCTTCCCCGGAGTACCTGATTCAGAGCAACCTCACCGGTTGTTTCCATTGCCTGGAAATCGCCCGCCGCAGCAAGGCCGATTTTCTGTTTCTCTCCACCAGCCGCGTGTACCCTTACCGGCTGCTAAACAGCCTGTCGTTCGAAGAAACCGATACGCGCTTTCGCTTAACCGCCCGCCAGGAGCTGCCGGGGGCCTCCGAGCACGGCGTAAGCGAGCGTTTTCCCCTGGATGGCGCCCGTTCGCTTTATGGCATGACCAAGCTGGCGGCGGAGCTGATGATCCAGGAGTATGCCGACGCTTATGGCCTGCGCGCGGTGATCAACCGTTGCGGCCTGCTGACCGGTCCATGGCAGATGGGTAAGACCGACCAGGGAGTGATCGTGCTGTGGATGGCCGCTCATTATTTCCGGCGCGGCCTCCGCTACATTGGTTTTGAGGGCACCGGCAAGCAGGTGCGGGACTTTCTGCATATCGGGGACCTCGCCGACCTGGTGCTGGCGCAGGTCCGGGAGATGGAGTCGTACCGGGGCGGCGTGTTTAATGTAGGCGGCGGCGTTCCCTGCAGCCTCTCGCTGCGGGAGTGCACGGAGCTGTGCCGGGAGATTACGGGGAATGAAATTTCCATCGCGCCGGTGGCGGAGAACCGGCCGGCGGATGTGCGCATCTACGTCACCGATCACCGCGCCGTCTCGGCGGCCGCCGGCTGGGCGCCGCGCCGGGACGCCCGGCGCACGCTGGCGGACATCTACCAGTGGATCCAGTCGGAGGAATCGGCCGTCGAACGCGTACTCCTCGGCAGTTGAAAACCATGAAGCCGCAACTTGAAGGCAGTATTTACCGCCACCGTTTTTCCCAACGGGAGCTGGCACGGGCGCAGGAGTTCTGGCGTCCCATCTGCCGGTACTTACAGCGTTACGTGGATCCCCAGGGGGTGACGCTCGACCTGGGGGCAGGGTATTGTTTTTTCATCAACAACATCACTTCCCGCGAAAAACTGGCGCTGGATATCAATGCCGAGAACCTGCGATTGTATGCCGCTCCGGACGTGCGTCCGATCGAAGCCAGCGGCGCCGACCTGGCGGGGATTGCGGCGGGGTCGGTGGATACGGTCTTTGCCAGCAATGTGTATGAACATTTCCCCTCGCGCGAAGATGTGGCGCGCAGTTTCCAGGAAGTCCACCGCGTGCTCTGTCCGGGCGGACGATTGATCGTTCTCCAGCCCAATTTTGCCTATTGCGCCAAACAGTATTTCGATTTCTTCGATCACCGGCTGATTTTCACGCACAAGGGAATGGTGGAAGGCCTGCAGATTTCGGGATTCCGGCTGGAGCTAGTGGTCCGCCGTTTTCTGCCGTATACTTCCAAGAGTGGTCTTCCCTCGGCTCCCTGGATGGTATCGCTGTACCTGGCGTTTCCGCCGGCTTGGCACATTCTGGGCGGCCAGATGCTGCTGGTTGGCGTCAAACCCGCTGGGTAGCTGAGCATGTCCAAGAATCCCGAGCCGAACGTGGAAATCCTCGCGTCGCAGTACGACGAAGCATATTACCAGAGTTACAGCGGCTGCCACCTTCCCTACGAGCGGAACACATACTGGCTGCAATTTTTCCATGCCACTGCCGAACAGATCGTACGCTCGCTCAAGCCGCGGACCGTGCTGGATGCAGGCTGCGCCAAGGGCTTTCTGGTGGAGGCTTTCTGGGAGCGAGGGGTTCAGGCGTACGGCATCGACATTTCCGAGTATGCCATTGGCGAAGTCCGCAGAGACATCCAGCCCTATTGCCGGCAAGCATCGCTCACCAAGCCGATTGAGGGACGGTTCGACCTGGTCACCTGTATCGAGGTACTGGAGCACCTGCCGGAAGAAGACGCGCGGCAGGCCATCCGCAACCTGACCAGCGTAACCGACACGATTCTGTTTTCTTCCACGCCGACGGAGCTGACCGAGCCCACGCACGTGAATGTGCGGCCGACCATCGGTTGGCTGCAGCTATTCGCCGCCAACGGATTTGCGCCCGACCTGGTGTACGACGCCACTTTCATCACGCCGCACGCGTTTTTGTTGCGGCGGGCGGGTGCGCCCCCGCCGGAAGACGTACTGGTGGTGTTCTCGGAGGTGATCCGCTACCGGCTTACCCTGGCCGACCGGCACCGCCAGCTCGAGCACCTGAACAATGAAGTGCGCCGCCTCCAGTCCGACAAGGATGCCGCCAAAAATGAAGTGCGCCGCCTCCAGTCCGACAAGGATGCCGCCGAGAGCGAAGTGGGCCGCCTGCAGTCCGGCAAGGACGCCGCTGAGAGCGAAGTGCGCCGCCTCCAGTCCGGCAAGGAGGCCGCCGAAAGCGAAGTGCGCCGTCTCCAGTCCGGCAAGGATGCCGCCGAGAGCGAAGTGCGCCGCCTGCAGTCCGGCAAGGATGCCGCGCAAGCGGAAGTTGCGACTCTCCATACCGAGGTCCAGTTGCTGCGCGTGGAGCGGCAGCGGCAGGAACAGGAACGGGCAACGCGGGATGCGGAAATTGCCAGCCTTACGCAACGCCTGAGCGAGCGTGAGCGCGCGAATGCGGACCGGCTCCAGGAGCTGGAAGCCGCCCATGAGCGCCTGGCACGGGCGCAGGCCGAAGCGCCAGTCCAGCGCGAAGCAGCAGAGCAGGCACAGCTTGAAATCGGCAGGGCAATTGCGGCGCTCACGGAACACGCCGATTCCCTGGAGACGAGGTCGGAGCGGCTGGCATTGCGTGTAGGCGCAATCGAGACGAGGTTGGCCGATATCGGCCGCCAAACGGTGCAAATATTACAGAGCCGCATCTGGCGCACGTTATGCGCAGGCGGCGCGTTGGTGCTTTCTCCCTGGTCTTTTTTCCGATCGCGCCGGGGGGCGGATTCGCGGAGGCTGCCGCCGGTTCAGGCAGCGCCCGCGGCAGGATCGAGTCCGGATTTCCATGGCCTGGTGTGCGATGAGCCACGGCCGGACGACGATCACCCGCGCACGGGGAAAGTTGCAGTCAGGGGATGGGTTCTGACCCAAAGCGGTGTGGACCGCCTGGAGGTCA
>Ga0209517_10002267_pt1 | contig 27397 bp, 27 predicted proteins | sample PeaSoiMetSII2010_FD_187695 | JGI IMG/M metagenome (GOLD analysis project Ga0209517, IMG submission 187695) | Peat soil microbial communities from Weissenstadt, Germany - SII-2010 (SPAdes) (version 2) | ecosystem: Environmental > Terrestrial > Soil > Wetlands > Peat | place: Germany...
CGCGGCTACAACCAGTTGCCAAAGATCATTCAAGGTGTGAAGTTCACCGACGGAATCGAGGTCGTCAGACCGCAAGCTCAAGCTGCCGCCTGATCCCTTCCGTCACCAAGATTCGGCGATAGCTCAGCTGGCGGTGCGCTTCACCGACACGGAAAGGTACTTTTTATCGGAGGCATCGGCCTATCGGCTGCTCAAGGCTCATGACATGATTGCCAGTCCGGCCTACATCGTCGTCAAGGCGGCCGACGAGTTCAAGGACAAGACAACCGCGCCGAACCAGCTCTGGCAGACCGACTTCACCTATCTCAAGGTCATCGGCTGGGGTTGGTTCTACCTGTCGACGGTGCTCGACGACTTCTCCCGCTACATCATCGCCCGGAAGCTTTGCACGACGATGTGCTGTGAGGACGTCACCGAAACCCTCGAACAGGCATTGAAGGCGTCTGGCTGTGAGTGCGCCCAGGTTGCATATCGGCCGCGGCTGCTGAGCGACAATGGGCCGAGTTATATCGCTGGCGACCTAGCGCGATGGCTCAAGGATCAGGGCATGCATCATGTCCGTGGAGCCCCGTTCCATCCGCAGACCCAGGGCAAGATCGAGCGCTGGCATCAGACGCTCAAGAACCGCATCCTGCTCGAGAACTACTACCTCCCCGGCGATCTCGAGACCCAGATCGATGCCTTCGTCGATTACTACAACAACCACCGCTACCACGAGGCCATCAGCAATCTGACCCCGGCCGACCTCTACTTCGGCCGCGGCAACACCATCTTGTTGGAAAGAGAAAGGATCAAACGACAGACCATCCAAACCCGACGCTTGATGCACCGCGGCAAGGCCGCATAACATCGTCAACAGATGCGCCAGATCCTCCCTTCGATCTCGCCCGTCTCTGTCTCAAATATTCTGACTACGGACAAGACTGCGCAGAACCGCGAAAGCAGGTGCATCCCGCGTCGGAATTTCCACTTATCCGACGACTCAATTGACCGTCGAATCTGAGGAAGCTATCGTTATTCGTCGATTTACTGATGCGATTCAGCATCTGCAGCGACTGGTAGAGGGGGAATGCTAACATGACATGCTCCCGCAGGCGGTCCCGAACTTGGACGCTAACGGCCGCAGCCGCGTTCCTCATGGTCATGCTGGCGACTCCGTGCCCTTGGGCGCTCTCTGGTTCCGCCCATGCCGCTGCGCCATCGGAGCGGTGCGAGGCTGTGCGTAAGGAGTTTCCGAACTATAGCGCCAAGAACCTTACCATCGCGTTGATCGTCGGATATCCGGGCCTGGCGTCACAGGTATCCTCGGATCCTCACGGATGGGTCGGGTTCATCCCGGATATCACCCAGAACCTGGCGGATTGCCTCGGGTTCAACTATGCGCTTACCGCGATCGACTTCGGTGGGCTCGTCCCGGCCATTCAGCAGCATCGCTTTGACTTTTCGATCCCAAACGCATACTTGACGGCGCAGCGGCTCGCGGTGGTGCGCTTCATCGCTTACATCAGCGCCGCCGAGCGGGTTATCGTCCAGCGCGGCAATCCGCGGAACGTAAAGAGCACCCTTGATCTTTGCGGCTTGACTGGCACGACCCTCCCCGGGGGTGCCGATGCCCTCATCCTCCAGAGCCTAACCCAGGACTGCGAGAAAGCCGGTAAACCCGCGATCGTCGTCCAGTCCTATTCCATGGGAATACAGGACTTCCAAGCCGTGGCCGATGGCCATGCCGACTTCCACATCGACGGTGAATCCTCCATGTCGTCGTTTAACACGGCACACCCGGGCTTGCTGGATGTGATCCTGGATCCTTTCCCAGGCGCTCAAGAGGGCATGATGTTTCCGCAAGACAGCGTCGATCTCGTCAGAGCAATACATGCCGCCATCCGGGCCATTCAGCAGGACGGTGTCGAAGCGTCGCTTATCAAGAAGTGGAACCTCAACGGCGTGCTCGAGCTCGAGGCATTCATCGCACCGCCGCTTCCCTGAGCCGGCCCCTTACCCTCAAACACGCCAAGCGCGCACGTCGCGACCTTGGAAAGTTTCCTGGAGAGCTTGACCAGCCCTTTCCTCTGGGGCGGTGTCCTGATAACGCTCGAGGTCTTCGTTGTTGCCGCCATTGGCGGGCTGCTGTGCGGTACCGCGGTGGCGTTGCTGCGGGAATCCCGCCTTAAGCCAGTTGCCGGCGCTGCCTGGATCTTCGTGTGGGTGATCCGGGGTGCGCCGCTCCTGCTACAACTGCTCTTCCTATACGATGTCCTGCCGCAGTTCGGCATCAGGCTGTCCTCCGTCGTGACCGCGATGCTGGGCCTCGTCATCTTCGAGGCGGCGAATATGGGGGAAATCATCAGAGGCGGGCTTCACGCCGTCGAGCGGGAACAGATCCTTGCCGGTCAAGCGCTCGGCCTATCACCGTTCAAGATCTTCTGGATCATCGTCATCCCCCAGGCATTGCGCGCCATCATCCCGCCCATGGGCACGACCCTCATTTCCCTGGTCAAGGACACGTCGCTCGCCTCCGTCATCGCGCTTGACGATCTTCTGTCCCGGGCGGAATCGATCGCCTCCCAGAATTTCCGCTTTCTTGAAGTGTTGTCGGCGGCATTGGTGATCTATCTCGGCCTGGCGGCGGTGCTTTCGGTGCTGCAGCAGGTCGGAGAAAGGTCGGTGGACTTCTACCGCGACCGTGGCGCCGGTGCGAAGCGCCAACACTGGATGTCGCTGTTCCGGGGCCATGCCCTACCCGGCATCCTGTCGCTTGAGAGGGAACCGACGCCGCCGGCGGCTAAGCCGGCCGAAACTGCACCCGCCCGTGAACACCGGCCATCAAGCGCCGAAGGCGATGATCGCCCGGGGGGTGAAATAACCATTGCTACGTTTCTTGCGGGAAAAGCCGGGAAGGTATCGACTAGGGCCGGACAGCCGGCCGTCTCCTGTCGGGGAGTCGTCAAACGATATAGCGAGAAGACCGTCCTCGAAAATGTGACCTTCGAACTTAGCCCCGGCGAGGTTGTCGTCCTGATGGGACCCAGCGGATCGGGCAAGAGCACGCTGCTTCGGCTGATCAATCACCTGGAGCGTCTCGACGGCGGCGAAATTCGGGTCGACGGGTCCCATGTGGGATACAAATCGAGGAACGGGCATCTGGTCGAAGAGCGGAACATCTCCGCGGCGCGCGCGCGCGCCAACATCGGCATGGTCTTTCAAAGCTATAACCTGGTTCGGCATCTGTCGGCGATCGACAATGTGTGCCTAGGGGCCGTCCATGCCCGCGGGCAGGCCCGGGAGTCGGCGGTCGCCGACGGTCTCGAGCTTCTGCGGGCCGTGGGGCTCGAACACTATGCTGAGCGACGGCCGCATCAACTCTCCGGCGGCCAGCAGCAGCGCGTAGCCATCGCCCGCGCGCTGGCGACGAGACCGCACCTTCTGCTGCTCGATGAGCCGACCTCGGCGCTCGATCCGGAGCTCGTGGGAGAAGTACAGGTCGTCTTGCGTCAGCTGGCCGAGATCGGCATGACTATGCTGCTCGCAACCCATGACATCGCATTTGCGAGGGACGTCGCGGATCGCGTGCTCTTCATGTCGAACGGAAAGATCGTTGAAGAAGGAGGCGCCCGGGAGCTGCTCGCTGCGCCGAAGAACCCGTTGACGCGGCGGTTTCTGAGACTGATCACCGAGCAGCAAGGCAGCTAACGCAGCGGCGCAAAGACAAACGCCCGCCGTCTCGAGCTGCCCGCCTCGAGCTTGACCGGTGCGCGGGCCGCCGCCACTATCGCCGAAACCTGCTGGTGGGCCATCGGATTTCGGGTCCGTCGGGCGCGCGATACCCGCAAGTCGCATCGACACAGCATAGGCGGAGGAGTGTCTCGGCATGCGGATGATCGATTTCGCCTGTAGGGTCCCGGGCGTCGTCGTGGACGAGCTGGGCCCCTCGGGACCTAGCATGAGCAAGCGCCTGCCCGTGCCCCACGACTACGGCCCGGCAAACTACAAGCACATCTTCCCTCGCGGGTCGGTTCCCGGACGGCGCCCACCGGATTCCCACGGCCAGTCGACGATGCCCACCGGTGACTTCGTCGCCATGCTTCGGCGGCTCGGTGTTGAGAAGGGTGTCGTGCGCGCGGCAACGAATGAAGCGACCGCGGCGCTTGTGCGTGAATTCCCGAATCAGTTCATCGGCATTGCCGAGGTCAGCCCCTATGACGGGATGCGCGGCGTTCGTGAATTGGAGCGCCTCGTCCGCGAGCAGGGTCTATCGATCTTGAGCGTCGACGGGCTCTCGGACATTATTCCCGCGAACGACCGGCGCTATTATCCGCTCTACACTAAGGCGGCCGAGCTCGACATTCCCGTCCGCGTCTATTGCGGGATGAACTATGCCAACGATCGGCCTTACGACATTGGGCATCCCCGGCATCTGGACCAGGTCGCCATTGACTTCCCCGAGCTGCGGATCAGCGCGGCGCTATGCGGCTGGCCATGGATCAATGAGATGGTGGGCCTGCTGCGACGCCATCCCAATCTATATTGCGACACCGCCGCCCATCGGCCGCGACACTTCGCGACGCCTGGCTCGGGCTGGGAGATGTTCATGCAATTCGGTAACACTCTCCTGCAGGACAAGGTGATGGTGGGCTTGTCCTGGACCATGTTCGGCGAATCCTATGAAACGCTGCTCAACGAGTATCTGGATCTACCCTTGAAGGACAGCGTCAAGGACAAATGGCTCTTTGGGAATGCGGCGCGCTTCGTGGGGCTGGCTTGAGCGCTTACGTCGCCAGCGTGCATAGACCAGCCAGATGACCGTTTCCAACCGGATGAGATCGCTGTTGAACCCGACGACGGTCGCGCTCGTCGGCGCTTCGGAGGACAGCAGGTTCGCCCAAGGGTTCGTGAGGAATGTGACGGCCCTCGGCAATCCGAGCGAGGTCTACTATGTGAACCCGAAGCGGGCCACCGTTTTCGGCGCCACGGCCTATCCAAGCCTGGCGGCGCTGCCCGTGACGGTCGACTGCGCTGTCCTAGGCGTGCCTTCGCGCGCTGTGACGGAGGTCGTTCAGCGCGGCGCTGAGGCCGGGGTCAAGAGTTTCGTGGTGTATGCGGCCGGGTTCGCAGAAGGCGGGCAAATGGGCGCGGCGCGCCAAGCGGAGCTCGCCGAGCTCTCGCGGCAAGCCGGCGTGACGCTGCTCGGCCCGCAAGCCAATGGCTATGTGAATCGGGTGCGCGGCCGGGTCATTTATGCGGATCCCGTCCCGGCCGACATGCCGCGCGGGCCAGTGGGGGTCATCGCGCAAAGCGGTGGTGCCGCCAACGCGATCATCAACCAAAGTCGGGGCATCGGTTTCAGCTATGTGATCGTCACCGGCAACGAGGCCGTCGTTACGGCCGAGGACGTCCTGCAGTTCTACGTTGACGATCCTGATACGAAAGTCATCGTCGCGTTTATCGAAAGCTTGCGCCGCGGCCAGGACTTTATTCGCGTGGCCCAGGCCGCACGCCGAGTGCGGAAGCCGATCATCATGCTGAAGGTCGGCCTCACCGCGAGCGCGGGCCGGATCAGCAAGACCCATACCGGCGCGGTCACCGGCTCCGCCCGGGTCAACGCGGCAGCTTTCGAGAGCCTTGCAGTAATTCAAGTCAATGACTTCAGCGAGCTCTTGGAAACCGCGGCGCTGTTTTCGCGGGTCAAGCGATTGCCGTCCTCGCCCGGTACTGGGCTCATCACCAACTCCGGCGGCGGGGCGAGCCTTGCCGCCGATGTGGCCGAACAGGTCGGCCTGTCGCTGCCGAGCTTTGCGCCCGACACGATCGCCTCGCTGCGCCGGACCTTCGAGCTGTCCCCCGACGTGCCTGTGGACAATCCGATGGATGGGGGGATCGGATACGCGAGTTCCGTGCCCTATCGCGAGCGGTATTCGCAGGCGTTGCGGGCGATTGCCGCGGACCCAGCGGTCGGGATCGTGGCGATGCTCCAGGACGGGCGGCAGACGCCCAGCCCGCTGCATGTCTGGATGCTCGAGGCGGCGACCCAGTGCGGCGCCGCGTTGGAGAAGCCGTTTGTCCTGTTCTCGCATGTCAACGAGACCTACCACCCCGAGCTTCAGCCGATGGTGGATCAGTCGGGTGCCCCGGCGTTGCGCGGGACGCGCGAGAGCCTCCTCGCCATCAAGCGGCTCGCCCGCTACGCCCAAGATGCCGACGCGCCGGAACCGGACTATCGGGCGGATCGTGCGCGCATCGGTGCGATCGTGAGCGGTTGCGGCGGCCCTCAGGGCATCGGGCCGGCGCTTCTGCGCGAATACGGCATCCCGCAAGCCGAGGCTCGGCCGGCGGCGTCTCCCGAGGACGCGGCGCGCCTTGCCGCCGAGATGGGGTTTCCTGTCGTGATCAAAGTGCTGTCGCCGGACATCCTACACAAGACCGATGTCGGCGGCGTGCGCGTAGGCCTGAAAACGGCAGCGGAGGTGCGGGAGACTGCCCGGTTCATGCTGGAGGAAGTTGCGCGTCGGCGGCCTGCGGCAAGGTTGACCGGCGTTACCGTCTCGCGACAAATGCCTGTAGTCTGCGAGCTTCTGCTGGGCATGCGGAGCGACCCGCAATTCGGACCTATCGTTGCTGTGGGTCTCGGCGGCGTCCTCGTCGAAGCTCTTGATCTCGTGGTCTTGGGACTGCCGCCCTTCACACCGGAGTCAGCCGCCGCACTGTTACGCCGCATTCCGGCCCATCAAATCCTGAATGGCTTTCGTGGGCAACCGCCCGTCGACTTGGTGGCTCTGGCGCAGATCGTCGTCCGCTTCGGTGAGCTTGCCCTGGACTGCGCCGGATTGATCGAGGAATTTGAGATCAATCCGCTGATCGCGGTCGCGGGCGAACCCAAATTCGTTGCCGCCGATATGCGCGCAATCCTGGCGCGGCACGATGGCGCTGACGTCGATCCGTCAGCTCAGATACCTCTAAGAGCAGGATTCGAGACGAAATCCTTGTGACCTAGTGTGCCTTGTACAAACCCTTTCGGTACTGGCCCCAGACCCGGTCGAGCTCACTCGCGAGTATCTTCGCGGAGCACCCCGAGCGCGCTGCCGTAGGTGCCCGCCTTGCTTGCAGCGAGGAGGTCGAGCGCGCGACGGGTCATGGCCTCATCAGCGCCAAGCTCGGCAAGCTCTGACGCGGTTTGCTCTGCTGTGGCGGTGACCGCATCACCCACCTTCTCAATCTGTTGCGAGGGATTCAGGTGGGCGTGGGTGGCAACAGTGGCCCAGGCGCCGGACGAATATGATGAAGGCGACAATGCCGACGTTGCCGGCCTCCGGAGGTTCCTGGAGACCAAGGCGATGTCCTGGTATGAAACGCGCCGCAAAGAGCTGCGGAACCGGCCGCTAATCCGCATGCAGGCTCTCGGTGAGGCTGTCCCTGCCGTTTATGCCATCCGGACGTATTGGTGGTGAAGGCCACCCATCATGGGCACAGTTACGATGCGCCCGACCGACTGAACGGGTCGCCTGAGCGGAGCATCCTTCCCGAGCGCGAGGTGCGTGCGGACCCCGTTATAGTAGGTGGCATAAGCCGTCATGATTCGGCGCAGATGCGCTTCGCCGAACACCACGACATGGTCAAGGCACTCACGCCGGATCGAGCCGATAAGGCGTTCAACATGGCCGTTCTGCCACGGCGAACGGGGCGCGATTAGTCGGTCCCGGATACCCATCGCTCGGAGCCTCTGTGTGACTACCATGCCGTATGAGCTATCCCGATCGCGGATGAGGTATCGAGGTGCCTGATCCCATGGGAACGCCTCGGTGATCTGGCGCGCGATCCACTCAGCGGTCGGATTCGCAGTGACATTGGTCAAGACCAGCCGTCGCCGCCCAAGATGCAGGATCGCGAGCCCGTGTAGAACCTTGAAGCCGATGGTCGGCACGACGAAGAGGTCAACGGCTGCAATGTGTGGCGCATGATTGCGGAGGAAGGTCTTCCAGCCTTGTGACGGCGGTCCCCGTCGGCGCTCCATATACTTAGCGACTGAGGACTGTGCGATCTCAATGCCCAATTTCAGTAACTCGCCATGGATGCGCGGGGGCACCCCAGAGAGGATTCTCGCGACGGTGCGAGCGGGCATCCGTAGCCTGGTTCGGCAGACAGCCCGGATCAGATTTTCGGTAGGGACAGGCAGCGTGAGAAATTCGTGACGTGCGGAATGAGCAGCTGAACCCAGACTCTCACTCGTGGGCACCAAGAGTTTGGGGTTGGCGCATGCCGGAGGTGCGATCTGTCGGAATCGTTTTTAGGTCGAGAGCGGCCTGAACGAGCCAATCGACAGGCTCCCTGATGCCGCCAATACATTCCCTGATCCCCTTTTGTTAGTTCCCTGATACCCACTCAAAAATTCCCTGTTAGATTTCGCGCTTGGTCTAGTTCACCGGTCAGATAATGCCCGAGCAGCAGGCCTATCTGAGCCGTTCGGCTGAACGAAGGGGTTCCCTTCAAGCGCAAATTCCCTGTAAATTTCCCTGTTAGCAGGGAATTTGACCCGGAGACGGGTTCGCTCGAGACTGCGTCCACCGCCAGTCTTAGCGGGTTGAGACCGCTAGGACAGCAGCGCTGCCACGGACGATGAGGAGCTGCAGCGGATCATGCGCCCCCGAGCAGCCGTTCAAACTCACCCTTGATAAAGCGATAGCACTCACACGAGCTCGTTTCCAATGCAGCGCGGTCGAGAACGGTCATCGTGCCGTGGTTGTAGGTAATCATCCCGCCGTCGCGATAGACCTGCAGCGCGACCGTAACACCCGCGCGCCTCACGCCCAGCATCGTCGCCAAGTATTCGTGCGTCATCGCGAACCGATCACGGCCTGCTCGGTCGTGCGCCGTGAGGAGCCAGCGGGCGCACCGCTGCTCCAGCAAGTGAAGCCGATTGCAGGCCGCCGACTGCATGGCGCCGACCAGCATTGCCTGCGCATAGCGCATGAGCAAGCCGCGAAGCTCGGCGTTCGCATCGGCGGCCTTCCGCAATTGAGCGGACCCTATGCGTATTGCGCTGCCGGCAAGTTGGACGATGGCTTTTTGCGAGGGCGCATCGTCGCCGAGAACGGTGGATACGCCGAACATCCCCTCATTGCCCGCGATGCCGGTTTCGATTTGTCCTCCGTCGGCCATCGTCGCCAAGACCGAGATCATGCCGCTCACGGGAAAATACGAATATTTGGCCGGCGCCCCCGGTTCCTGAATGCTCTCGTTGGCTGTGAGAGGAATGGTCTCGAAGTGCGGACGCAAGATCGCCCTGGCCTCGAACGACAGCGCGTCGAGGATGCGGTTACCAACCTTAGACTGATCTGATGATGAAGGTGCCTGCACCACGCGCCTCCCCCGTATTCAAGGCGGGAGCGCACACATCTCTCGGCCACCCGCGCCTCGATGGGCCGAATGCGGGCGGTAAAGCTCATATCGTGCTTCGGCTTGCGGTTTACAATGAATTTCGGCTTCGCTGAAAGTCGGCCCGGACCCTGACCCCGTGCGTGTTGCAGGAACCGGAACAAACTAACCTCCACGTGAGGTCAGAACCTTTGGCTTTCGACGGGTTTCCGTCGGTGGTCTTGCAATGCGTGCGCGCGTGTATGATGGCGATCTCGCCGAGATACGCGGACCTTCACTTCGGAGATCGCGAGACCGCGGATGGTCACGATCGCGAGGGCAGTGCGGCTCAGTGGCTGACGACGATCGCACCTTCCTCGATCAGCTTGCCGCGGCGCTTGCGATCGACCGAGAAGGGCGCCATGCGCGCATCGACCTCTCCCGTCGCGATCGCCTTGGCGAGTAGATCGCCGCCTGCAGGCGCGCCAGCGATGCCATAGGACCAGCCCGCCGAGATCCAGAGATCGCGGCAGTCGGGATGGGCGCCAAGCAGCGGCCCAAAGTCCGCGCTGGCGTGAATATGTCCCGCCCATTGCCGCAGGATCCGGAGATCCGCGAGAGAGGGCATGATCTCGACCAGGTGGCGCGCGTAATGCGCAATCACTGGCAGGTCCGAAGCGAGGGTCAGACCGGCCACGTCCCCCGCAACCTCGCATCCGCCGACGATCTCTCCGCGCGCGGACTGGTGCATGTAGACGGTGCGGTCGAGCATCGCCACGGCAGGATCAAAAATGGGCCGCGTCGGCTCCAACGCACAGGCCTCCAGCCGCCAAGGCCGCCCTTCGAGCTCGACACCGGCGAGACGCGCCACGTTTGGACTGTGGGCGCCGGCGGCGATGACAATGCAGTCGGCAGCGACGCGCTCGTCTCCGAGCCAGAGTCCGGTGGCGCGATCGCCCTGGCGGTCGATGCCGGTGACGCGCGACTGATAGCGCAGATCGACCCCGCGCGCTTGGCAGGCCGCGCGCAGCCCCTTCATGGCCGCGTGATGCGGCACGACGCCGCCGTCGACAAAGCGCACCGCCGCCTTTACCTGCTTGCGGTCCAGCAGCGGCAGGTGGCGACGCAACTCCTCTCTGCCCAGCGCGTGGGCCGCTACGCCGCAATCGCGGTTGACCCGCACGACCTGTTCGCAGATCGCGGCCGTGCGGTCGCTTTCGCCCAGCGTGACGTAACCGCGTCGGCTGTACATCACGTTGTGGCCGAGGCGCCGGGACAGGCCGCGCCAGAGTTGCTGCGAATGGCTGAAGAGCCGCGTCCACTCCGGGGAGGAGAAGCCGGGGCGAACCAGGGTTCCGTTGCGGCCGGACGCACCGCCCTGCCAATAGCCGGCGTCGAACACCTTGATGTCTCGAATACCCCGCTCCGCGAGGCAGAAGGCCAGCATCAGGCCCTGGATGCCGCCGCCGATGATGGCGACGGCGGCCTTGGCACCTGGCGGTTTGGCCACCGGCCGCCGAGCCGCGCCGGCGCTCACGGCCCGACCTCCGGCTGGACCAGGCCGGCGAGCCCCGCCGCCTGCGCCAGCGTCAGTGCGCCCCGCGGCGCGCGATAGCTCGGATGACCAAAAGTATCGGGCTGGCGTCCCGTGAGCGCCGCGAGTGCCGCGGCGAGCAGGTCCCAGCACGGCACGCCCTGGCAGGGCCCCATGCCACAGCCGGTCAGGCGTTTCAGCTCCTCGACATGAGTCGTGCCGGCATCGACGAGGCGGCGGATCTCCGCCACCGTAACGTCCATGCAGGGACAGACCAGCGCCCGATCGTCGAGCCGCGGTCCGTGCACCACCGGTTCCGCGGGTCCGGCCGCTCCGCCGTGACATTCCACGTGTGGAGGCAGGTTGCCGGCGGTGAGCCGAAACTCTCCCGCCGCTGCGGCCTGGAAGGGCAAGACGGGATCAAGCCGCCAAGGTCCGGCGTGGACAACCGTATCGCACGCGAACCTCCGCCCGTCGCCGAGCAGCACGCCGCGAACGTGCCGGCCACCCTGAATGCTGCAAACCGATCCCGCGGCAACGGTTTCGACGACGTCGGCTCCGAGGTGGGCGAGACGATCGGCCAGCGGCGCCAGATCGCCGGTGCCGATGAGGCAGAGACGTTCCAGGCGAATGCGAGCGCGGTGCTTCAGCAGGCCGATGGCAGTCGGCAGGTCGAGAACGCCCGGCAGATCGGCACCGCGTACCAGCGGTGGCGTCGATCGCCGTCCGGTCGCGAGGACGATCCTGGCGGCTTCGATCAGCTTTGCGGGGCCGCCGTCAAAGGGCGCGGCGATCAGCAGCCGGCCTCCGCGATAGAGGGCGGCCGCCTCGACTCCGGCGAGGAGTCGGACGGCCGAGGGAAGCTCCGGCAGACTCGCCCCCAGGGCCTGGGCGACCGCGCCTGGGATGGTTCCACGGGAGATCAGCACGACCGATTGTCCAGCGGCCGCAGCCGCGATCGCTGCGCGTCGACCCGCTGGGCCGCCGCCGACCACGGCGACGTCGACGCCGAGCGCTTCGCCGGCGACCACGGCACCAGGACGATCTGGCGCCATGGCACGGCCGCCGCCGGCCGCGATCCGTAGCAATCGCTCCCAAATCTGGAATCGCCGGGTGCCGCTGGGGAGCCACATCGGGTGTTCGAAGCCGCCCGCGAGCCAACGCCGGGGCACCAGTCGGGCGAGTTGCAAGAGGTCGAGCCCGGGATGGGGCCAGACGTTCTGTGCCTCCACGATAAGACCCTGCCGGACAGGCAAGCGATCGAGCCGGACATTCGCCAGACCGTCGACCTGGCCCTTGACGCCCGCAACGAAGCTGCCGCTGAGGCCGAGCGGACGGTGAAACTTGCGCGAGTAATTTAAGACCCGGACGCCCGCCGCGTAGAGGGACGTCGCGACATCGTCGCCGACCCGCGCCTCGATGCGACGTCCGTTCCACCGGATGGTGACCGACTCGCCGGAGTGTTCGTCGGCCGCCATGCAGCCTCCTTCGACGTATATCTCACGGGCATATCCACAGATGCCCGATTGAAGGACGGACTATCAGCACGGATGTTTCATTTGGGCAATGATGCGTGGTTGGCACCGGGAAACTCTGCCCAGGGACGGGTTTGCTCGAGACTGCGCCTTCCCGCCGTTCAGACGCGACAACCAGCGGTCGCTCGGTCTCACCGCGTGACGTGGGCGGAGACCGCGAGCCAGCGTCCGTCGCGTCGGGCCCAGACGTCGGTGTAGCGCCCGGAGCGCGGCTCGCCCTCGGCGGTCTGGTAATGCGTGCGCGCATGGATGATGGCGACGTCGCCGAGGTCGCGGATCTTCACGTCGGAAATCGTGAGGCCGCGGATGATGACGGGCCGCGCGGTCTCCGCAAGAAACTTGGCCTTGTCCACCAGCGACGCGTCCGGGTTCGAGCAGCAGAAATCCTCGGCGAGGTGCTCGCGGAACCAAGCGACATCGCCCTCCTGCACCGAGCGAATGTAATTCTCGTTGAGACCGAGGAGCGTGTCGTGGTCGGACTGAACGGTCATGGTTTCGCACCCTTCTGAGCGTCGAAATCGACGATCGATATATCGAGGGGATCGGCGAGAAACCAGGGACGGACGCATCGCTCGGGATAACGGAGTCCGATTCCGGCGACCCCTAGAAATCCGTCGCGACCCCGCCCTCGCGCTTGCGTCGCTCGACGAACTCGGTCAGAGCCTCTCGCGCGGTCGGGTCCATCGGCGGCTCCCGGTAGCCCGCGAGCACGCTCTTGTAGAGCCGGTTCGCGGCGTCGTAGGCGTCGGGCCGCCCGGCCTCGGTCCAGGTCTCATAGTTGCGCCAGTCCGAGATCATTGGCGCGTAGAAGGCGTTGCGGTAGCGCGCCATGGTGTGGCCGGCACCGAAGAAATGTCCGCCCGGCCCCACCTCACGCATGGCGTCGAGCGCGAGCTCGTCGTCGTTGACCACGATCGGGCGCAGGAATTCCGCCACCATGCCGAGAAGATCGGCGTCGAGCACCATCTTCTCGAAGCTCGCGTGGAGCCCGCCCTCCATCCAGCCGGCGGCGTGCATCATGAAGTTGCAGCCGCCCATCACCGCGCCCCAGAGCGAGAACACGCTCTCATAGGCCGCCTGGGCGTCGACCGTGTTGGCGGCGTTGGCGTTGGAGGAGCGGTAGGGCAGCTTGTAGCGGCGCGCGAGCTGGCCGCCGACCAGCGCGGCCTTCATGTACTCGGGTGTGCCGAAGGCGGGCGCGCCCGATTTCATGTCCACGTTCGAAGTGAAGCCGCCATAGACGAAAGGCGCGCCGGGACTGACTACTTGGGTCAAGACCAGTCCCGCGAGCGCCTCGGCGTTCTGCTGCGCGAGCGCGCCCGCGAGCGAGACCGGCGCCATGGCACCCGCGAGCGTGAACGGCGTCATCACCACCGGCTGGTTGCGCCGCGCCATCTGGATGATGCCCTCGAGCATCGGCGTGTCGATTCGCAACGGCGAGGACGAGTTGATCACGGTGAAAACCGAGGGCTCGCGGTCGAGCGTCGCATCGTCGATGCCGCGCGCGAGCCGGACCATCTCGATGGCGTCCAGGTTGCGCTGGCGGCCGAGGCTGTAGCAGTGGATCGGCTTGTCCGAGAGGGTGAGGCTGTCGTAGATCGCATCGAGATGCCGGATCGAGGCATGAATGTCGACGGGCTCGACGGGATAGCCGCCCCAGACATGGACGGCGTCGAGCATCTGCCCCAGCCGGAAGAAGTTCTGGTAATCGGCGCGGTTGCCGCTGCGCCGTCCGCCGTCGCGATCGGCGGCATTGGGCGCCGAGGCGACCGAGCAGAAGACCATGTAGTCGCCGCCGACGATGACGTTCCGCGCGGGGTTGCGGGCGTGGAGGGTGAACCGCTCCGGCGCCTTCCCGATCTGGCTCTCGACCAACGCGCGGTCGAAGCGCACGCGGTTCGAGCCCGGCGTCACCTCGGCGCCGGCGGTCTTCAGGATCTGCCGGGCGCCCGCGTGCAGGAAATCGATGCCGATCTCCTCGAGCACGCGGAGTGACGCCGCGTGGATCGCCTCCAGCTCGTCGGCCGAGACCGCCTCGACCGGCTTGTAGAGGAGGCGAGGCTGTGCCTTTGGAGCGGCCTCGCCGCCCGTCTGCTGCCGCGCGCCCCGCCGGCCGCCGCGCTGTCGTGTCGGGGTAGCACTCGGTTCGGTCATCGATCGAGGGGTCCGCTTCTGAGATTGCGCTCTGGGTGCAAGCGTTCTTGTAGCATGTCCTTGCGCGCTTGCACGCGTCCGGGTCATCGTGGATCGTTGGCAGACCAAAGCTGGGTCTGTTGATAGACTGCTCAAAAAGACGAGGGAGGCACGCGTGGCGCTGAAGAGATGGAGCTCAATATTGGCGGGCGCGCTCGCGCTTGCTTTATTTTCGTTGGCACCCGTCGCGCGCGCCGACGAGCCCTACAAGATCAACGCGATTCTGCCGCTCACGGGCCAGGCCTCCTTCCTGGGCAAGGAGGAGCAGGTCACCCTGCAGATCGTGGAGAAATACGTGAACCGCACCGGCGGCATCAAGGGCCGGCCGATACAGTTCGTGTTCTACGACGATACGTCGAGCCCGCAGGTTGGGGTGCAGCTGGTGCGCCAGGTGAGCGCCGAGAAGCCGGCGGTGATTCTGGGCTCGTCCCTGGTCGCGGTGTGCAGCGCCATGGCGCCGCTCATGAAGGAGGGGCCGGTCGAGTATTGTTTCTCGCCCGGCGTCCACCCCGAGGCCGGCAGCTATGCGTTCAGCTCCAGCGTCTCGACTCACGACCTGCAGAAGGCGCTGTTCCGGTATTTCCGCGAGAAGGGCTGGAAGCGCATCGCGATCATGACCTCCAGCGATGCCACCGGCCAGGACGCGGAGCGCGGCATCGACGAAACCTTGAATCAGCCGGAGTACAAGGACGCCGGTTTGACGCTGGTCGAGCGCGCGCATTTCAACACCACCGACGTCAGCGTCGCCGCGCAGATCGAGACCGTGAAGGCCGCCAAGCCCGACGCCTTCGTCGCCTGGAGCACCGGCACGCCGATCGCGACGATCTTCAAGGGTATCCTGCAGGCCGGGCTCGACGTGCCCACGGCCACCACCGACGGCAATATGACTTTCGCTCAGATGACCAACTACGCGGATTTCCTGCCCAAGCAGCTCTATATCCCGTCCGGCGAATGGCCACCCCATGAAGGCTTGAAGCCGCTCGACCCCGCGATCGAGAAGACGCAGCAGGAATTCTATGCCGAGTTCAAGGCGGCGGGCGTCGAACCCGACGTCGCGGCTTCGCTCGCGTGGGGGCCGGCAATGTTGACGACGCAAGCCTTGCGCGAGCTCGGACCGGAGGCGACGGCGACGCAGATCCGCGACTATTTCGCGAAACTCAAGGGCGCGCCCGGCATCGACGGCTTCTATGATTTCCCGGCGACGCCGCAGCGGGGCCTCGACGACCGCAACGCCGTGGTGACGCGCTGGGAGCCCGCCAGGCACGCCTGGGTCGTCCTGAGCGAGCCCGGAGGCATGCCGATCAAATGAGGGCGCGCGCGGGGTGAGTGCCACAACCCAAGCCGCCGTCCAGATCGTCATCGGCGGGCTGCTGCAGGGCAGCCTGTTCGCCCTCGTGGCCTTGGGCTTCGCGCTGGTCTTTCGCATGACCGGCGTGATCAACCTGTCGCAGGGCGCCTTCTGCGTGCTGGGGGCGCTCGTCTGCTACAGCCTCCAGGAGACGCTGCACCTGCCGGTGCCGCTTGCGATCCTGGGCTCGGTGTTGGCGGCGCTGCTGTTCGGACTGGCGCTCGGCGCTGCGGTCTTCGTCCCCGCGCTCTCGCGGCTTCCAAACAGCAGCATGCTGATGCTCACCGCGGGGCTGCTGACCTTCACTCAAGGGCTGATGCTGGTGCATTGGGGCGGCGATCCCTATGCGCTGCGGCCGCTCTCGGGCGAGGCGCCGGTGCAGATCTTGGGCGTGCGCGTGCCGAGCCAGGGATTCTGGATCGCGGCCACGGCGGCGATCGTCATCGCGGCCTTCTGGTACCTGTTCGCGCGCACCACGCTCGGTAAGGCGCTGCAGGCCTCGGCGGAGAACCCGACGGCGGCTCGGCTCATGGGCATCGATGTCGAGCGCATGGCGGTGATGAGCTTCGGCCTCGCCGCCGGCATCGGCGCGCTCGGCGGCATCATGGTGGCGCCGATCCTGGCGGTGCAGTTCGACACCAGCCAGTTCTTCACCATTTCCGGATTCATTTCCGTTGCGATCGGCGGCATGGGTTCCTTCGTGGGCGCGGTGGTGGGCGGGCTCGTGCTCGGCGTCGCCGAGCAACTCGCCGCCGGCTACATCTCCGGCCTCTTCAGCAGCGCGCTCGCCCTCGGCCTGCTGCTGGTGACTCTGCTCTGGAAGCCCAGCGGGCTCTTCGCCATCGGACGCGCGCGGCGGAGCGATGTTCGGGAGGAGCTGCACGTCCATCCCGCGATCGTGCGTCTCCGGGGCCGCGGCGCGGTCGGGCTCGGCGTGGCGGCGCTCGCCGTGATCCTGGCTTTGCCGCTCCTGGTGCGCGACCCCGGGCTCATGGGCTCGTTGGTCATCACGGGCATCCTGTTCATCGGCGTACTCGGCCTCGACGTGCTCATGGGATTCGCGGGCCAGGTGAGCCTGGGGCAGGGCGGTTTCATGGCGATCGGCGGCTATGTCGCGGCGATCCTCGCCACCACCTACGGCTGGCCGCCGCTCATTGGTATCGCGCTCGGCTGCGCGGCCTCGCTCGTCTGCGCGCTCCTGCTGTCGCTCGCGACCGTGCAGCTGCGCGGGCATTACCTTGCGCTCGCCACGCTCGCCTTCGGCCTGGTGGTGGATTCCCTCGACGTCGGCATGATGGAGACCACCGGCGGCCCCTCGGGTCTCGTGGGCATCCCATCCTTTGCGATCGCCGGCTTCAGCTTCGACAGCGATCGCTCCATGTATTACCTCGTGGTCGCGATCATCGTGGTGCTGGTGCTGGCGCTGATCGGCGGCATGCGCGGCGCCTTCGGTCGTGCCTTGATGGCGATCCGCGCCGATCGGCTCGCGGCGGGCGCGCTGGGCATCAACGTAGCGCGGGTCAAGATGGCGGCGTTTGCGATCTCGGCGGTGCTGGCCTCGCTCGCGGGCAGCCTCTACGCCTTCTATTTCCACTATCTCTCGCCGGAGATGGTGGGGACGCAGCGCTCCTTCGAGATGATCACCATGCTGGTGATCGGCGGTGAGGGCACGCTGGTGGGGCCGCTGCTCGGCGTCGGTCTGCTGACGCTGCTGCCGACGCTGGTGCAGTCGCTGGCGCTCTACAAGATCCTGGCCGAGGGACTGCTGTTGGTGCTCGCCTTCAGTTTCCTGCCGGAGGGCATGTTCGGCGGCCTCGCGCGGCTCGCGGCACGGTGCCGAGAGCGGCGCGCGCCCGCTCTTGCCACGGGCTTCCAGCCCCGCAAGGAGGTGCCGTGAGCGAGCTCGCCCTCGAGGTGAAGGGTCTCACTAAGACCTTCGGCGGCCTGCGCGCGGTCGACGGCGTCTCCTTCGAGATTCCCGCGGGCAGCCTGAGCGCGCTCATCGGGCCGAACGGCTCCGGCAAGACCACGCTGTTCAATCTCATCACCAACCTCTATCGAGCCGACGCGGGCGAGGTGCGCCTATTCGGCGCCGCCATGGCTGAGGCCGGCGATTGGCGCATCGCCGTCTCCGGCGTGGTCCGAACCTTCCAGACTGCGCGCGTCTTTCCGGGCATGACCGCCCTCGAGAACGTGCTGGCGGGCGCGCACCGCCACGTCCGCTCGGCGGCGTGGCAGCAGATGCTGTGGCTCGGCGGTGCCCGCGACGAGGAACGCGCTCTCGCCGCGCAAGCTGAGGCGCTCCTGGAGCTCGTAGGCCTCGCACCCTTCCGCGATACCGCCGCCACCGATCTCCCCATGGGCGCCCAAAAGCTCCTGGAGGTGGTTCGCGCGCTCATGGCGAAGCCGCGCCTGCTGCTGCTCGACGAGCCCGCCGCCGGTCTCAACGACGGAGAGACCGCCGAGCTCGCGCTCCTGCTGCGCGCGGTGCGCGACAGCGGCGTCACCCTTCTGGTGGTGGAGCACAACATGTCCCTGGTGATGGGCGTCGCCGACGAGGTGATCGTGCTCGATGCCGGCGCCGTGGTAGCGCGCGGCAGCCCCGCGGAGATCCAGCGCAATCCCCGCGTGATCGAGGCCTATATCGGTCAGGTCGAGGCCGCCCGCTGATGCTCGAGCTCAAATCCGTCAGCACGGGCTACGGCCGGCAAACCGTCGTGCACGAGGTGAGCCTCGGCTTGGCGCGCGGCGAGGTGCTGGCGCTCGTGGGCGCCAATGGCGCCGGCAAATCCACGCTGGTGAAGGCGATCTCCGGCGTGCTCGGCCTGCACGGCGGCGAGATCTGGCTGGATGGCCGGCGCATCGATGGGCTCGGCCCGCGGGCGCGCGTGCTGGCGGGCATCGCGCACGTCCCCGAGGGCCGCCAGATCTTCGCCGGCCTGACCGTCGCGGACAATCTCCGCATGGGCGCCTACACGCGGCTCGGCGCGCTCTCGGCGGACGATCTGCGGCGCCGCATCGATGCGGTGCTGGCGCCCATGCCCGTGCTGCTCCAGCGGCTCGACGAGCCCGCGGGCAATCTCTCCGGCGGGCAGCAGCAGATGCTGGCGATCGCCCGCGGCCTCATGTCGGAGCCGCGCATCCTCCTGCTGGACGAGCCGTCGCTCGGCTTGGCGCCCGTTCTGGTCGCCGAGATCTTCCGGCTGATCGAGCGGCTGAGCGAGCAGGGGCTCGCGATCTTGCTGTCCGAGCAGAATGCCCGGCTCAGCCTCGCCATCGCCGACCGTGGCTGCGTCATCGAGAAGGGCCGCGTCGCCCTCGAGGGCTCGGGGGAGGCGCTGCTCGGCGATCCCGGCGTGGCCGAGCGCTACCTCGGCGTCGGCGCGTCGGTGGGCGACCCCGGTGCTCAGCGCCATCAGCGGCTGGTCGGCCGGCTCAAGGAATTGTTCCAGCAAGGAGAGCGACGATGACAGACGGCACGGTGTTGCGGCGGCTCGACGCGGTGGTCGATGAATTCTGCCGGCGCACGCGCTACTTCCAGGAGCCGATGACGCCGGGCCGCGCGCGCAGCTTCGTGCGCCAGCACCGCCTCAATACGCGCCAGCGCAACTCCGTCCTCAAACTGCGCGTCGCCACCAACTGCACGGATTGGGAGACCCGGCTCAACATCATCCGCGCCTGCGCCGAGGAGGTGATCGCCGACCACGCGCACGGCCACGGCAAGGCGCATTGGGAGATCCTGGAGGAGCTCGGCACGCATATCGGCCTCTCGCTCGAGGAGATCCGCACGGCGGAGCCGCTGCCCTCGACCCAGATCGCCTGGGCCGCCTGGGAGGGCCTGATGAGCAATCGGCACTGGATCGAAGGCATCGTCGCCAACACCTGCGCCGAGCGCATCAACATTCCCGGCTATGGCACCGGCGCGCTCCGCGAGCGTGGCTGGTTCGGGCTCGAGCGCCAGCGCTGGAGCAAGCTCTTCGGACTCAGCGACGCGCAGCTGGACTTCTTCGAGCTGCACGAGCAGGCCGACATCGAGCACTCCGACATGGGCTGGCAGGCAGTCGCGAAATTCGCGGCGCACTACGGCATGGTAGACGCCGCGGTCAAAGCCTGCGAGATCAACCTGCGCGTCTGGGAGCTCTATCTCAACGGCATCGCCGAGGCCGGCGACCGCGACGGTGCGTGAGAGCTACGGTCCCGCCGAGACCGTCGCGAAGGCGGCGCGAATGTCCTCGGAGGAGCGGAACTGGCTGACGACCGAAAGGAAAATATCGAGCACCGCCGTATCCGAGGCCGGCCGTCCGTCGAGCATGGCCATGCAGATGTCCGTGACCAAATGCACGGGGCCGACGAACAGGATCTCTTCCGCGATGTCGCGGCGCGCCTGGCGCTTGATGGTGACGCCGCCGGCCTCGACCATGATGAGCACGTGGTCGCCGTTCTCCAGCGCGACTTCGCAGAAGGGTTGGCCGCCGTAGCTGCGGTATCGCATCAACGTCGCCATGGACCAATAGTCGCGCAGTTTCGAGGCGCCGCTGTGACCTTGGTTACATCGCATCGTGCCGCCGTCTTGCCGATGGGTCGGTTTCTGCGCCAGACTTGAGCGATGACCACTCTCGACAATCCGCGCGACCACTGGAATGCGCGCTTCGCCGCCGAGGATTATTACTTCGGCATCGAGCCCAACCGTTTTCTGCGCGAGCGTGCGGCGCTGCTGCCGAAATCCGGGCGCGTGCTCGCGGTGGCGGACGGCGAGGGCCGCAACGGCGTCTGGCTCGCCGAGCAGGGCCTCGATGTGCTTTCCATCGATTTCTCGCCGGTGGCGCTCGCCAAGGCGCGCAAGCTCGCCCGGGAGCGCGGCGTCAAGCTCGAGACCGCCGAGACCGACCTCGCCAAATGGCGCTGGCCGAAGGCGGCCTTCACGGCGGTGGTCGCGATCTTCATCCAGTTCGCGGGCCCGGCGTTGCGCGACCGGATCTTCACGGGCGTGAAGAAAGCCCTGAAGCCCGGCGGGTTGCTTTTGCTCGAGGGCTATCGGCCGAAGCAGCTGGAATACAAGACCGGCGGTCCGCCGATCGCCGAGAATCTCTATACCGAGGAGCTGCTGCGGAGCGCGTTCGCCGAATTCGAGATCCTCGAACTCCTGAGCCACGACGACGAGATCCACGAGGGCAGAGGCCACGACGGCATGTCCGCCCTCATCGACCTCGTCGCGCGGAAACCGCTTTAAGATTCACCCCGGAGACACCGGAGGTCGAGTTCCGCGGCGAGGCCGCAGCATTCCTTGCAGTCTTGGTGTCTGTGTAGCTCAAGAATTTCACCGCCAAGGCGCCAAGAAATTTCCCTGCGGCTTCGCAGCACGAAAAAACTCCGTGTCCCCTGTGTCTCCGTGGTGAACCTTACTCAGAGCCGCTCACTCATCACGGGGGATCGCGTACTCCGCGGGATAGGTCGCGCGGAACTCTGGCCGCGCTTCGCAGCGCTCGGAGAGCGCGTCGAGCGTGGGGTAGCGGCCTGCGGGCAGGAGCTCGGCATCGGCCATCCGCACGTAGCGAATCATGCAGGCGGCGGTGATCTGCGCCTGATCGAGCCGCGCGCTCGGCGGCCAGCTCTCGGCGCCGAGCGCCTCGATGGCACCGGCGGCCTGGGTCCGGCAGCGCACGATCCAGTCGGGGAAGCGATAGGCCGCCGGGCGGATGACCCGCTCGTAGGTAGCGGCGCCGGCCTTGTCGATGGCGCCGGTCGCGAGCGCGATCAGGCGGAGCGCGCGCCGCCGCTCGGGGCCCGAGCGCGGAAGCAGCGCACGCTCCGGCCCCACGGTCTCGTCGAGAAAATCGAGGATTGCCGCGGAATCGATCAGTGTCTCGCCGCTGTCCAGCACCAGCGAGGGAATCCGCCCGAGCGGATTGACTTTGCGCATGGCGTCGAAGTCCGCAAAGACCGAGCGGGTGTCGTGCCGGTACTCGAATCCCAGCACGCGCAGCGACACGGCGACGCGCCGCACGTAGGGAGAATCGTATTGCCCCACCAGGATCATGATCGCTGCCCCGCGCCGATCGGCCGCTCGCCCGCGACCGTCGTTCGGTGCATGAGGCGGCGCGAGCCGTCGTAATCGTTGACGGCGTAGTGGAGCGTGCAGCGGTTGTCCCAGATCGCGAGCGAGCCCGTCTGCCAGCGGAAGCGGCAGGTGAACTCCGGCCGCGTGCAGTGCTCGTAGAGAAAATCAAGCAGCGGCCGGCTCTCGTCCTTCGTCATGTTCTCGAAGCGCACCGTGTAGATCGCGTTCACGTAGAGCGCCTTGCGCCCGCTCTCGGGGTGGACGCGCACCACCGGTTGCGCCACCTCGCGGTCGGCCTCGGGTTTGTCGCGCTCGATCCCGATCGAGCGGCTGGTGCGCAAGTCCTTAATGGCGCCCCCGGTGCCGTAGGGCCGGCCGCTGTGCATGGCGCGCAGCGGATCGAGCATCCGCTTCATGCCGTCGGAGAGCGCGTCGTAGGCCGCGTACATATTGGCCCAGATGGTGTCGCCGCCGTGGTCCGGTACCTCCCGCGCATAGAGCAGCGAGCCCATCGGCGGCTCCTCCAGGAAACTGAAATCGGAATGCCAGGCATTGCCGAAGGTGCTGATATTCCGCTCGTCCGCCTCCTTGAGCACCGCGATGATGTCGGGGTACTCGTCCATGTGCTTGACGTAGGGCATGCGCACCACCGGCCCGAAACGCCGGCTCACCGCGAGGTGCTGCTCGGGCGTGAGTGTCTGGTCGCGGAAGAACAGCACGAGATGCTCGGTAAAGGCGTGGCGCAGCTCGGCGGCAGTCGAATTGCGCAGGGGCTCCGCGAGGTCGACGCCGCTCACCTCGGCGCCGAGCGAGCCCGCGATCGGCTCAACGGAGATCGATTGGTAGGACATGCGGGAATCCTTAGGCAGCTAGCCTGAACGTCGCGCTCTCACAGAGATAATGGCTGGCGGCCAGATGACAAATCAATGACGACCCATCGAGCTCAGGTCCTTCTCCACCCTTCAGGGTGGAGAAGGATTAGGATGAGGCGGGTGCCTCAGCCTTCTCAGTGCCGACGCCAGTGCTGCTGCGCCAACCACCTCACCTCGCCGCTCCGCCCTAATGGGCTGAGAGGGATTGCAAAGTGGGTGCGCGCAAAAGAATTCCCGCCTCTGTCGATTCCGTCTCGGCCCGTTCGACTAGATGATGGCGAATGACGCCGATCAACCGAAGGAGCTTACGATGCAATACCTCTTGCTGATCTATCAGAACGAGGCCGAGATGGAAAAGGCGGACCCGGCCGCCATGAAGACCATGCACGCGGACTACATGGCTTTCACCCAGTCCATCGTGCAGGCCGGCCACTTCAAGGCGGGCGACGCGCTGCAGCGGACCTCCAGCGCGACCACCGTGCGGGTGCGCGGCGGGAAGACGCTCACCACCGATGGTCCCTTCGCCGAGACCCGCGAGCAGCTCGGCGGCTATTACCTGATCGAGGCCAAGGACCTCGACCAGGCCATCACGATCGCGGCGCGGGTGCCGTCGGCCAAGCTCGGCTCGATCGAGGTGCGGCCCATCCGGGTCTTCACCTGAGGCTGGGGCCCGCGGGCTTGCCCATGACCGCGGGCGGCATCGAGCCGGTGTTCCGCAACGAGGCGGGTCGCGTCCTCGCGACGCTGATCCGCCTCGTCGGGGATTTCGAGCTCGCCGAGGAAGGCCTGCAGGACGCCTTCGCCGCCGCGGTCGAGCAGTGGCCCACGCTGGTATTCCCGCGAACCCGCGCGCCTGGCTCGTCAATGTCGGCCGCCACAAGGCGATCGACCACCTGCGCCGGCAGATCCTGCGGCGCTCCAAGCGCGGCGAGCTCGAGGCCGAGGCGGCGGTCGCGGCGCAGGTGGCGCCGCTCGACGAGAGCAACGACGGCTTCGGGGACGACATGCTGCGCCTGATCTTCACGTGCTGCCATCCCGCGCTCGGTCCCGAGGCGCAGGTGGCGCTCACTTTGCGCGCCGTCTGCGGCCTTGCGACCCCGGCGGTGGCGCGCGCCTTCCTGGTGAGCGAGGAGACCATGGCCCAGCGCCTGGTGCGCGCGAAGCAGAAGATCCGCGAGGCCAAGATCCCCTACGTGACGCCGGAGTCCGGCGCGCTGGAGGAGCGGATCGAGGGCGTGCTCGCGGTGATCTATCTGGTGTTCACCGAGGGCTATGCCGTCAGCTCGGGCGCCGACCTCATGCGCGAGGATCTGGCGCTCGAGGCGATCCGGCTCGCGCGTTTGCTCGATGGGCTGCTGCCGGGCCGACCGGCGGTGCAGGGCCTGCTGGCGCTCGCACTGCTGCACCACGCGCGGCGCAAAGCGCGGGCCACGCCCGCGGGCGACATCGTCCTGCTCGAGGACCAGGACCGTGGCCTCTGGGACTACGGCGAAATCGCCGAGGGTCTCGCGCTGGTGGAGGGAGCCTTGCGCAAGCCGGGCCGGCCCAGTCCCTACGCCGTGCAGGCGGCGATCGCCGCGCTCCACGCCCGGGCGCCTCGCTACGATGCCACGAACTGGCCGCAGATCGTCGGGCTCTACGAGGTGCTCCTGCGTCTCCACCCCTCGCCGGTGGTGGAGCTCAACCACGCCGCCGCCGTCTCGATGGTGGATGGCCCCGCGCGCGCGCTCGATCTCCTGGACGCGCTCACCGCGCGCGGCACCCTCGCGGGCTATCATCTGCTGCCGGCGGTGCGCGCGGATGTCCTGCGCCGTCTCGGGCGACGCGAGGAGGCGCGCGGCGCCTACCGCGATGCGCTCGCCATGGCCAAGCTCGAGCCCGAGCGCCGACTGTTCGAACGGCGTCTCGCCGAGCTCGCGTAAGCCGTTAAAGTCGTTGCGCGCCGAATGAGAGCAATTTGAATAAATGACGCTTGCGCCCGATTGGGGAGGGACACTCTGCTCTAGCGGTGCGGGCCCACACGGACTACCGTGATGCTCGATCACCCGGCGATCCCGGGATTGATCCGCAAGCAAACCTCTGCTGAGGACGACGCGATGCAGGACAAACCTGGGCATCCCGGCGCATCGAGCCAGAAGGGGTCGACGCTCGAGACCTCCGAGGCGTCGGTGCCCGTCTCGGTCAATCAGGCCGAGGGAATCGCCGTCGAGCGCTTTGGCAATCCCGAGGTGCTGGATCTCGTGCGCAACGATCCCTCCATCGTCGTGGACGAGGGCAAGGTCGTCTTCAAAGAGGGTGATTCCGCCGACTGCATGTACATCGTGCGAACCGGCACGCTGAGGATCCGGAGCGGCAGCGTCGTCTACGAGGATGCGATTGCCGGCGGCATCGTCGGCGAGATGGCATTGGTCGAAGGCAGCCTGCCCCGGAGCGCAATGGTTTACGCCATCACGCGGTGCGAATTGGTGAAGATCGACGAGGCGCGTTTCTTCTCTCTCGTCGCGGAGACGCCGAGCTTCGCCAGGACGGTCATGCGGGTGCTGTCCCGCCGCTTGCGTCACATGGATAAGTTGTACCGTCCGGATCGATGGACAGAGCGGTCCTAGTGTGATGATTCCGAAGTTCGTCAGCCGAACTTCGGAATCTGAATCACACTAGGTTCAATAAGTTAGTGGCCCGCTTATCCCAGAAATTCGCCTGCGAATTTCTGGGGCGGGACACTAGTCGACAGTCGCGCGAGCCCCGCTGGGGCGCTCCCTACGGCTCGTCGTCGTCATCCTCGGCGGACTCGATCTGCTCAGCCATCTCCTGGTAGAGCTTCGCGTATCCCAGGAAGCGCTCGCGCTCCTGGGTGCTTCTCGCCGCGTCGGCGCGGCGCACGAAACACTCTGCGGTGCCGCGCAAGGTCGCGACATCACCGTTATCGGTATCCTCGGACCACATTTTCAGACACTCCGCTCATCCCCACAGGAGTGAGCGATATGCGTTTTCCCGGAACCCTCAAGGCCCTGGTGCCGCAAGCCCCTTTTTCGACACGGAGAGGCAGGCGCGCTAGCCCTCCGGCAGCGCGTCGGCGTCGCAATAGAGCGTGCAGTGCGCGTGGCGGCGGAGGGCGGTGGCGGGGCAGGCGGGGCCGATCGGGTCCTTGAGCGCGCGCTTGACCGCCGGCGCCTTGACCTTGCTGGGCACCACGCAGAACAGCCGCTCGCCCGAGAGCAGGCAGGGCACGGTGAGCGTGATCGCGCTCTTCGGCATCGCCCCGATCGTGGGGAAGTTGCCTTCGTCCACCTGCTGCTGGCAGCTCACGGGATCGAGGCCGATCTCCTTGACCCACTGGCGGTCGTCGAGATCCGTGGCGGCGCCGGGCTCGTTGAAGGCGAGGTGCCCGTTGATGCCGATGCCCAGGAGGACCGCGTCGATCGGCGCCTCCTTCAGGAGCAGCTCGTAGTGCTCGATCGCGGCCGCGGCGCCGAATTCCGGCGAGATCGGGTGGAATTGGCCGATCGGCACGCGCTCGATGAGCGCGCGCTTCAGCCAATTGCCGAGCCGCTGCGGCGAGTCCGCCGGCAATCCGATGTACTCGTCCATGTGGAAGGCCGTGATGTGCTTCCAATCGAGCCGCGCGTCGGCGATCAGGCTCTCCAGCATATCGCGCTGGCTGTCCGCCGCGGCGAAGATCACGCGCACCCCGTGGCCCGCGATCCCGATCTTCGCGCGCAGGAAATCCGCCACGTCCGCCGCGGCGGCCGCCCCCATCTCGCGGCGCGTGGCGAAGCGGCGGACGGAGAGGGGATATTCCTTGGGAGGATCGGCTGTGGACATTTCTGTCATCCAATGAGTGCTATCGCTCCGATCCTAGCGGAGTGGCATTCTGCGCGACAGCGCGCCGATTCCCGCGAAAGGAGCCAATTCATGTCATCCGAGGATGGATTGATCGCCATCGCGAGCCGGCATTCGGTCAAGGAGACGCTTGACCGCCTCGAGGCGAGCCTCAGGAACAAGGGCATCGCCGTCTTCGCGCGCATCGATCACGCCACCGGCGCGGCATCCGTCGGCATGACGCTCCGGCCGACGGCGCTGCTGACCTTCGGCAATCCCAAGGCGGGCACGCCGCTCATGCAGGCCAACCAGACCACCGGCCTCGACCTGCCACTGAAAGTGCTGGCGTGGCAGGATGCCGCCGGCAAGATCTGGCTTACCTATACCGACGTCGCCTGGCTCGCCCGCCGCCACCGCCTGGGCGCGGATACCGAAGGCGCGGTCGCGGCCTTGACTCAAGGGCTCGCCACTCTTGCCGCCTCGGCGGCGGACTGACCCGAAAGGAAGCAGACCATGAAAACAAGCACGCTCGGTCGCAAAGGTCCTGTCGTCTCGGCGCTCGGGCTCGGCTGCATGGGGATGTCGGGCATGTATGGTGCCGCGGATCGGGGCGAGAGCATCGCCACCATCCACGCGGCGCTGGAGCGCGGCATCAACCTGCTCGACACCGGCGATTTCTACGGCTCCGGCCAC
>Ga0209517_10002269_pt1 | contig 27390 bp, 18 predicted proteins | sample PeaSoiMetSII2010_FD_187695 | JGI IMG/M metagenome (GOLD analysis project Ga0209517, IMG submission 187695) | Peat soil microbial communities from Weissenstadt, Germany - SII-2010 (SPAdes) (version 2) | ecosystem: Environmental > Terrestrial > Soil > Wetlands > Peat | place: Germany...
GAGTTCGCGCGCCACTTTCACGACATCGCTGGCGTTGTAGCGCCAATGGCAATCTACCGCGATGTCGGTGTCGCTGCCCACCGTGTCGTGAACCGCTCCGATCAAGCTCACCATGTGATCGATCGCGCGGTTGGTGAGCACACGATTATGGGGATCGCGACCTTCGGTACCGGGCACGTCGAGATCAAACTTCAGGGCGGTGAAGCCTTCTGCTCTTTTTGCCAGAGCCTGACGGCGGTAGTCATCTGGCGACAGCGGGGGATCTCCGCCCGCCCCGCCGAAGTAATCTTTCGAGCGGTGTTTGGCATCTTTCAACTCCCAAGGCGCAGGGCGTGAGCGCAATACCTCGTCCAGGCTCTCGAGAGCTTCGCCTCCATGACAATCGGCATAAATGCGGATCTTGTCGCGGAACTTTCCTCCCAGCAGACGATACATTGGTACTTCAAGCCATTGGCCAAGCACATCCCAGAGCGCGGCTTCGATGCCGCTGATCGCGTTGTAGACAATGCCGGCAACCGAACCGGCGCCGGAAGTGGCAAGCTGCAGTTTGCGGAACAATCGATGAATGTCGCGCGGGTCCTCGCCCAGCAGCAGCGGCTCGAGCGAGCGCAGAATCGAAGTGAGGCCGGGAGCGAAGAAGCATTCACCCAGCCCTCGCAGTCCTTCATCCGTTTCGATGCGGACGAATGTCCAATCGAAATTGCCCTCGACCACCGCGGTCTTCAGCCTGAGGATCTTCACGTCGTGCTCAATTTCTTCCGGGCGATTATACGCTGTGGCCTGCTGGTACGACTGGAGGTACAGAACGAAATACCGTGCCAGACTTGGAAAATAGGGCCGGTTCATACGCAACCCGCGAAACGAAGCTCATCGCTAGGCGGCTACTCATGACCACACAAAGGTGGCAACGGAGTCATTGTCCAGCGCGATCCCCGCCTCCATGCCTCCCATTCGGATAGCCGCAGTCCGAGCTGGCCCTGCATTGGTAACGACGAGCGCGTGCGTGCCGTCAGGATTTTCGAACGCAGCGTGACAGATCCCGGGGACCGCGCATTCGGAATCGAACCGGACCGCTCCCCGGCGGATGGCCCTTGAAAAGTGGGCGAATGCCCAATATTGGCCGCTGCGCGTAATTTCCTTGGTCTGCGAGTGGATGGTCACAAGGCCACCGCAGGGGAAGGGGCCGATATTCGGCCGGCCACGCTCGTCCAGCGCCAGATTCCATCCCGTGACCGAGCGGCACCAGTTGCGCAGAGCTGACGTGAAAGTCCCGCCCCATTTAGCCCAGTCGGTTAGGTAGTCAGGGCTGGTGTAGTCGGGGCCGCCTTCGGTCCAGAACATTTCCGCGTCAGGATGCGCTTCGTGAACTCTGCTTATCATCTCTGGCGTTCCGCCGTAGGCGTGCCAGGCAATGGCATTGGCATAGCGACGCACTCCCGGATCATCGAGTTCGGCAATGGCCCGCCCCCACAGGTTGTAGTTGTGATCGAGAATCCAAATTTTGGTCTTCAGCCCGTTCTGCTCCAACGCCGGCCCCAGGTCATGCTTGACGAAGCCGATTTCATATTCCTGCGGCCAGATGCAGGCCGGCATGCGCCCGTCCTGATCGGTGTCAACTTCGTTCTGCACGGTAACGGCCTGAACTGGCACTCCGTCGGCCGCATAGGCTTGGAGAAACTTCACGAAATATTGCGCGTAGGCTGAAAAATATCGCTGGCGCATTGCTCCGCCCAGCATCGAACCTCCACTCTTCATCCATCCCGGTGGGCTCCAGGGCGAGGAAAAAAGGAACAGGTCGGGATTCGCCGTCCGCGCCTCGTGCAGCATGGGCAAGATGTACTCGCGGTCGTGTTCAATCGAGAAGCGCTTCAACTCGGGGTCGGGCTCTCCCTCGTCATAGCTGTAAACCTTGGTCGAATAGTCGCTGGCTCCGATGCAGGTCCGGCAAACATTAAGCCCCATTTCCGCGGGATGAAACAGTTCGTGGAATAACAGCTCGCGCTGCTTTGCGGCAAGCTGGTTGAACATAAAACACGCCGCGTCGGTAAATGCAGCGCCGAATCCCAGGATTTGTTGGAATTTCCTGTCAGGACTAAGGACAATCGCGTCGTGCGACGGCTCCGCTGAGACAGGACGCCAACGGATCGGATCCTGCTTGGCAAATCGCCGTTTTTCGCTGGTCGCCCAAGCGCTGATCTCGCCGCTCCTGCTGCCGCGGGGCGCAGTCGGGGTTTGACGCACTTCAACCTTCATTTCGAGCCAAGGCCATGTCCCCACAGCCGCTGTGCCCGCTAATCCAAGGGCCGAACTTCTAAGGAATCCCCGTCTTGTCGTCTCTGCTGACATCGCGATTTACTCCTTAAGCTTTTGCGATAACGTGGCGCCGTTGGTAGCGTCTGTTTCCGATGAGTCGGCGAACTTCCTCTTCCATTCCCGATAAACAACACAAAGCGCGCCCGCTCAGGAGCGATAAGGATCACTTAGTTCCATCGCCAGTTCCCAGATTCCCCGCGCCCGCTGGTACATCAAGGCTCGAAACTTCTTGGGATCCTCAAGTCTCCAAGCCTCCGGTGTGCTGAACCAATAGGCTGTCTGTTCGTTCACCCAAGTCTGGTAGTACAAGCCCCATGCAAGCAGCAAGGCGTCGGCTTGCAGGGATCCGTCTGGAATGCGCTTCCCCCAGTGGTAGAGGTTCGCGGCTGCGCAATAGCTGACTCCTGTCCAGACCTCAAATTGATGCGCATACTCACTGTCGCCGACCCCGGGGGTTGAGTCGGGGTGAAGCGCGTTCGCCGCGCCCATGTCGCCAACCCCATCGCCGTTGAAATCCCTGAGCGGCAACACAGCGCGCCTGAACAGTTGCCGGTAATGCGACGTGAGGCGGTCAGCGTTCACCACCGGCGGGAGACCGGTCACATCGACGTAACGCTCGCCCACTGTGGCGTCGGCCATGATGTCGGGGTTATGGGCGTTGTACTGATAGTAGCCGAGTTCCTCGTTCCAGAATTGCTCTTCTGTGCTGGCTTGAGCCTTCTTCCGTTCTGCAGTGAACTCCTCGAGCAGGGCTTTATCCATCCTGTGTTCAGCTAGCGCTTCGAGCGCTTCCAGGGCGCCGAGCCAGAGAATAGCGTTGAACAGCTTGTTGTCCTTATATTCAGAGCTCTTCATTTCGCTCAAGCCGTCGCCGTCAGTGTCGGTCGTCTTTTGGTAACGGTAGGTTCGCACGAGCGCCGGCCACACATCGTCCAGAAACTTGCTGTCCTTGGTCTCGTGCCAATAGGCATGGCACTGCTGGATGAACTTGGGCGAGAACTCGGACCAGGGGGTGGTAATCCGGCCCTTAATTCCCATGGGGGAAGTGTTGTACCAGCGACCGTAGCCATCGTATTCAAAAAACGGGTCCCCCGAGATGGAGCCTGCATCGTGGGGACAACTCCCGTCCGGGGAATCCCTGATGAAATCGGAGAAAACCAGCAGGATGTCGCGCTCGATTTGCGGCCAGAGATCCCGGTTGCTGCGGGAAGCGTGATGGCGGACGTCGAAGGTCTCCGCAAAGGCGTACTCCTGGCATTCCATCACCGACGCCAGGTGCTGCCCGGGACGATTGCCGAACTTCTTGGGTTTGGTGATGCAGCCATTTTCCCAGAACGAGCCGCCGAACGTAGCGTAGTACAGCTCATTCAGAACGCTCTGCTTGAGCCAGTCAGGATACGCTGGATTCTGGACGATTGGGGTTTGCCACCCCTCGACGGCCTTTAGCCACTCCCCTGCTTTGAGCAAGGCTTCCTTGGCGATTTCAAACGCCTGCCCGGGCTTGGCCGGATAGTACTCAGTGTAGCGGCGCCACCAACGCGTGCCGTGTCCAAATTCAATCTGCGGGAAATACCAGGTGAGGGCGAAGGGAACAGTCACTTCCGAGCCGGGAGCAACCTTGACCTTTACGCACAGCGCTCCCGAGGGGAGTTTGCTGTCCAGGCTCAGGGGCTTATCCGCCAGTTCTCCATCGGCAGAGAAATCCTGCCAAATCTCGGCTCCGTCCCCTTCGCCATCCCAAACCGTGGTATGTGATGCCGGAGCATTCGTGGCGATGCACCATTCCGAGTTTTCCGTTTCCGGCGGATTCGTTGGATGGTGGGCCTTCATCAGGATCGCAGTGATCCCGGAATGCTCATCGCGAGCCAGGTCGTTGGTCAGTCCGCGTCGCTCCCTCGCCGTTTCGTCAACGTCGGCCCCCTTTGGCTTCCCCATCGGCGTGTTCTGAGGTCCGGTGTAGGGCGCATTCGGAAAAGTGAACATGACTGAGACCTCGACGGGCGACGACAACGGGTTATGAATCCTGAACTGGAAGAGCGCGGCGGGGAGAGACGTTTCCCGGTAGTTGTCTTTGATGACCGAGGTGAAAAACTCCAAGGCGATATTGGTCTCGAAGGGTCGGTAAGTGCACCAACCGCGCGGGAACAGAGCGTAGTATTCGCCTTCGCCCGGCTGGAGCCGTGGCCAGGCTGGCAGTACGTCATCGGTAGCAAGAGTCCGCGCCGTTGCGCGCTTTCCGTCTACTTGTTCCCGGATATGAAACGCTCCTTGAGCGAGAAAACGTTCCTCGTATCTTCCCACTTTCATCTGCCATGGCCCGAATGTGCCGCAGATGTTGTACATGAAATTACCCGCGCCAATTCCCCCCAGCGGAACTCCCTTCTTGACCCGCGTCAGCGTATTCAGTCCGGCCCGATCCTGCGGCGGAACGCCGTCTTCCGGCATCAGCGCGATCTTGGGCAAATCACCGAGGGGTCGCTTCCAGGCGCAGGACGGAATAGTACCGGCCGGCACAGTTGGTGTTTGCGATCGGTCCCCTAACGTAGTCGACGTTTCAGCCGCAACCGGGGCGGGCATGCCCGCGAGAGGGCCTCCCGCCAGCATCAGGCCCGCTGCGCTCGATGAATGCAATAGGAACTTGCGCCGTGAGATTGGTCGTTTCGCCATTGTACTGTTTCCTTTCCCTGAGGGCCGCGTCATCAGCCCCTGAAGCACAAACGTCCGACTCTGAAATCGTTAACCTGGGCGATTGCGTATGTCGGCATGTTTGGCATCAATACTCAGCCAGCCGGGCCTCGATCTGCCACGTGTGAGGCACTATGACGGTTCGCCAACCTTCACCCGGAACGTTCAGGCCATACCAATTGTTCTGCGTGCCCCCATTGTCCGGGTCGATGCGAAACAGCCATTCCCCACACAGGCTGGCGAAATTCCGACGAGATGACATAGGTTGGGTTCCGTGTAGATTTACTGCTTGAAGTTAACCAGTCCTCAGTTTCCAGTGTCAAATGGGAAAATCCGATAGAGTTACAGTGAAAGAGGATAGCCATGTCCGAAGAAATGACCTCGCTTGAACGCTGTCTCGCAACCATCCGGTATGAGCCTCACGACCGCGTCCCGGTGGACCTGCACAACTTCATGATGACTGTCGTTGGCTCGAAGCTGCCGCCGGAGAAGCTCTATCAGGACGGACAGGTGCTGGGGGAGGCGCAGGTCGCAGCCTGGAAGAGGTTCGGCCATGACATGCTCCTTATTGAAAACGGAACGGCAGCCCTCGCTGAGGCCTGCGGGTGCGAAGTGAATTATGCAGAGGACAGCGCCCCCCGAATCGAGAAACCGTTTCTGAAGGACCTTTCGGAGATTTCGAAGCTGAGGAAACCGGATCCCTCGAAATCCCCTCTGTGCAGAGCCGTCCTCGATGCAACTCGGTTCGTGCTTGATCAGATTGGCGACCGGGTCTACGTTATGGGCCGAGCTGACCAGGGACCCTTCGATTTGGCCTGTATGCTCGCCGGAACCGTCCCGCTGATGATGGAGATGAGGACGGGCAAGAACGATGATTTGATCTTTCAACTTCTGGAGTACACGACAGAGGCTTACCTGCTTTACGCGAATATGTTCAAGCAGATGGGCTGTCCTGGCACTTCTCTCGGCGAGGCGCTCTGCTCACCGGATGTGATCTCGCCAACCATGTACAAGAAGTATGGCCTCCCTTATGGCAAGAAGGTCGTGACCGCGCTGCAGAGCGATGATTTTTTTGTGGCCTATCATACGTGCGGCAATACCACGAAAATCATCGGCCTTATGGTTGAGACCGGCGCCAAGATATTGGAGTTCGACTACACGTGCAACAAGGCTGCTGCCAAGAGCGCAACTGCGGGGAAGGCCACACTTCTTGGTCCTATCGATCCCAGCGGAGTTCTTCATCAAGGTTCCATTGAGGACGTCGAGACCGCCTGCCGCGAAGCCCTCGAGATTCTCGCGCCGGACGGGGGATTCATCCTCGGGCCCGGTTGCGCATTGCCTCCGACGGCGCCCCCTGAGGCGATTGACAAACTTATCGAGTGCGCAAAAACCTACGGTAGATACTGAAACAAGAAAGCTATCACCGACAGTTCCCGCATCACGGGCCAGAAGCGGTTTTTCCGAGATCGTGCCGAGAGGCTTGAAATCAGACACTTTCGGTGGACCGAGCATGCGTCCGGCGCATGCTCGCCTAGCGCAACAACCACCACAGCACAGTCACGAGAAGAACGAGCAGCGAGAACCAGAGGCGATAGTCCGCAAAGCGGAGGCGCGGTTTCTCCGCTACAGCGACGGACAAGCCGGACCACTCTACCGTAGTCGCGATGAGTCGCTCCGCTACCGGACGCGGCGTCGCGAGACTTACGCCGATAAGCACCGCCATGCAGATCGCGAAGGAGAGCATCGCCGCATGCAGCCACGGGAGCAGTAGGGGATGATCCATGAATGGCAAGAAGTGCCACTGAGCGTTGATCATGAACAATGGCGCAAGGGCACCGGCGGCACCGGCGCACGCCAGCACGCCCTGGGACGTCGTCCGCTTCCAAAGCACGCCGGCGAAAAAGATCCCGGCGAAGGGCATCATCAGGTACGCCTGGACACTCTGCAGATAGATCCACAGTGATCTGAAGTGCCCAATGATCGGTGCCCATAGTGCTCCCAGGGCAAAAACAGCGAGCACAACGATCCGGCCGACGCGGATCTGCTGCTCCTGAGGAGCGGCTGGGCGCCAGTGTAGGTAAAAGTCGCGGGTGACAAGGGTCGCCACAGAGTTGTAGGTGGCGCTGATGTGTCCCATGAGAGCTGCGGTGATCCCCGCGACGGTCAGGCCGAGTAAACCCGTGGGCATAAGGTGACGCAGGAGCGTGGTGTACGCCTCATCCGGCCGAACGAGGTGAGGGAAGAGCGCCCGCGCCACAAGCCCCGGCAACACGAGCAGAAAAGGGGTAAGGATCTTGAAGAATCCGCAGAAGACCGCTCCCAGACGGCCCTCGTTCAAATCGCGCGCGGCGAAGACGCGCTGGACGAGCACTTGGTCCATCGACCAGTAGAAGCTGCCGAGGAGGAAGACGCCAAAGAACATCCCGGGCCATGGGACGTCCAGGTCGGTGGCAGGTTTGACCATGTGGAACATCGCCGGGTCGAGCCGCGCGTACAACCCTGTCAGTCCACCGACATGCCCAAGTCCAATGCCGACCAAGAACAGCGTTGCGACGAGCAACACTCCCGTCTGAAGCGCGTCGGTATAGACGACCACGCGCAGGCCGCCCTTCATAGTGTAGAGTGCCGTGAAGAGTCCCACGACCCAAATCACCGTCAGATGATTCCACCCCAAGACATCGGACAGGACCAGCGACGAGGCCCAGAGAGAAATCGAAATCTTCGCCAGCACCGATAGAACGACCATGAAACCTGAGAAGACCAGGCGCACCGTGGGCGAGAAACGCCGCTCCAGAAACTCGGGAACGGTATAAATCTTATTGCGGATGTAAAAGGGCAGAAACAGGACGACGAGCGGGATGAGGCAGTAGATGGCCATCCATTCGAAGCCGCCGACGGCCATGCCAAGCGTGTAGCCGCTGCCGGCCAGACCGACGAAGTGCTCAGCCGAGATGTTAGCCGCGAACAGGGATGCGCCGATGAATGGCCAGCGAAGCTGGCGCCCAGCCAGGAAGTACCCCTCGGTACTGGTCGGGCGGCGTACAACAAAAAGACCAATGGCAAGCACGGCTCCGGCATAGGCCAGGATAACGAGCCAATCGATGGTATGAAGTGTCATTCTTGTCCTTCAAGCGGGATAGAGTTGTGCGCTCTTGTCGCGCACCAGTAAGTGACTTTGGCTGGTTCGCCGCTCAGCACTCTGACGCGTTAGACAGAACGCAGTTTACTTCCAGCTAAAGGTCGCAACAGCTCCGGCCGGCAGAGTGTAATTAAATGACTGGCCTTTGTAACACACAGTGAACGTTTCGGCGCTGCTGGCGGAGTTCAGCACCAGCAGAACGATCGACCCGTCATGAGTCTGAAAAGCGACGTCTTCGATGCTGCCGGTGCCGAAAGTGTTGGGCTGCCGGTTGCCAGCGGATCGGGCTCGTGCGGGCACGTCGGCAAGAATTCAGGGTCGCAGATTTTTATCATTCTGTCGACCACGAAAGAGACGATCAGGAACACATCGGCCAGAAGAACCCGGGGAGCGCCACAGGCCAGCGAACCAACGATGAGTGTCGTCATGGAACCCAAAACGCGGCCGCAAGACTGCGTTCATCTTCTCATAAGCTCGCGTGCAAATCCAAGCGGTCAGAGACGAACAAAACACGAATGAACGGTGGACGACGGACACCGAAATCAGATCTTGTTTCAATTTCAGGACGTACCAGCGGAAATCTTTTGACACGACGCGGTGGGGTAAACCACAATGCTGACTGGTTAACCGCTTGGTTGGGAGCAGAACCGCTGGAGCAGGGATCCTTCTGCTGTGGCGATGCGTCCATCCACGAGCGAGTTTGCCGGGGTACTGGCAGATAGCTAGGGAAACGACAAGACGCAGGTTCCTGGAGTCCTCAGCCCTCGGCTTGCTGGCGACCGCTGCCGGCAGCTTGCGGCCGATAGCGGCTAACGCCCAGTCTGCCGCAAACATGGTCTGGGCGTTTTCCCCGGCGGAGAATGCTCAAGCGGTCAGCCGCACACCTTCTTCAGCCAACTTCGTGGATGTAACTTCAAAGTTGGGTATTCACTTTAAGCAGGAAGCTTCTCCCACGTCCCGCAAGTATCTTCTGGAGACAATGGGCTCCGGAGTGGCGCTTTTCGACTACGACAACGATGGGCGTCTCGATATTTTTCTAGGCAACGGCGCGGAGATTGATGATCCCATGCCCCCCGGGTCGATTCCCAAGAAAACCGCGCCCAAATATTGGAATCGCCTTTTCCATCAGAAAGAGGACGGAACCTTCGAGGATGTTACCGAAAAGGCTGGCTTAACCGGAGCAGGCTACACCACGGGCGTTGCCGTGGGCGACTACGACAACGACGGATACGAAGACTTGTTCGTTGCAGGGTACGGTAGAAACACTCTCTATCACAACAACGGCGACGGCACGTTTACCGACGTGACCGCCAGTGCCGGGGTCGAAGGTTCTGGATGGTCCACGAGCGCCGCCTGGATCGATTACGACAATGACGGCAAGTTGGACTTAATTGTTGCGCGGTACATGGAATGGACTTTCACCGACATCTACTGCGGCGAGCAGCCTGAGAGCCACCGCGCCTACTGCCATCCAAAACTCTTCAAGCCTGCATCGATTCTCCTCTACCACAACGAAGGTAACGGCAAGTTCGTAGAAGTTGCGCAGAAGGCCGGTGCTAGCCGTCCTTGCAAAGGGCTCGGTGTCGCCATTGCCGATTACGATCGCGATGGATGGACTGACTTCGTCATCTCCAACGATGCGATCCCTGAAGGGCTGTTTCACAACAAGGGCAATGGCACGTTTGAGGAAATCGGCATTGTTTCCGGCGCCGCAGTCGACGACAACGGGGCCACGTTCTCCGGTATGGGTGTTGATTTCGAGGACTACAACAACGATGGCTGGCCGGACATCATTATTACGGATTTGGCAAATCAGCGGTACGCTCTGTTCACGAACACGCGGGATGGCACGTTTGAATATTCATCCGACAAGACGGGGCTAGGAACAATTACGCGGGAGCACTCGGGTTGGGGTGTGAAGTTCATGGATTACGACAACGACGGCTGGAAGGATCTGTTCGTTGTCCAGGCGCATGTCATGGACAACATCGAAGTGACTACGCCCAATCTGCATTATCGGGAGTCTCCTCTGCTGCTTCACAACGAAGGTGGAATAAAGTTCACTGACGTTTCTGCGAGTTCGGGTAGTCTTTTTCAGCAGAAGTGGGCATCCCGCAGTATGGCGGTTGGCGACATCAACAACGATGGGCGTCTTGATGTAGTCGTGACAACCAATGACGGTCCGGCGATGGTGTGGATGAACGAAACGTCCAATAACAACAATTGGATCTCGCTAAAGCTTGTGGGTGTAAAGAGTAACCGCGACGGAATTGGCGCAAGAGTGAAGGTGGTCACCGACGAAAGCGACCAGTTCGCCACAGTAACTACTGCAGGCAGTTATCAATCATCGGGGGACAGACGAGTACATTTTGGACTGGGACAAGCCACGATGGTGAAGCGTATCGAGATTTCGTGGCCAAGCCGAACCGTGCAGGTTTTGAACGACGTCCGAAGCAATCAGTTTCTTACAATCACCGAAGCCACTCCGGGAAAATGAGCAGATAGAGAACCCCGCCGATGCTATAGAAGCTATTGGGGCGTCGGGGGCTCTTCTGCAGTACTGGGATGTTCTTCTTGATGTTTCTCCAACGACTTCTGGGATTTCGCTGCGCGTTCATCCTTCAGTTCCTGGAACTTGGCCATCGCGCTCCGCGCTTCATCCATGCGGTGGAGGCGCCGGTAGATGGTTCCAAGCTGATACCAGGCCTGCTCCACAACCAGGGAGTCGGAATCGTACGCAGTGGCTTTTTGCAGGTGGACGGCCGCCGCTTCGTCTTCACCGACCAGCATCTCGGCGCGGCCCAGATTGTAGTCCGCATGGAGAAGCCCCGGCTTCTCGCGAAGCGCGGCCTCGATTAACTCTTTCCCTTTTGCGCCATCGCCCAGCTCCACTGCAAGGGCTCCGAGCTTGTACCTTGCCAGGACGTTGTTGGGGTCGAGCTCAAGCTCACGCTGGAAAGCCTGCTGGGCCTCAGCCATCTTGTTTACGTTGCGGTATTCCGATCCCAGTTCCTCGTGCAGGCCGGGTTGCGTCGGAGCCAGTTTGATAGCTGCCTCATATTCCGTGATCGCTTCCTGATGCCGGTCGGCTTCAGCATCGGCCTGCGCCAACACGCGGTGCACTCGCCACGAGTTAGGGTCGACCTTGAACATGCGGACATAGCTGTCCTTGGAAACCAGCAGATGGGCTCGTCCCCGGTGGTAAAGGATGTCTTCGTCGTCGGGCTTGAGCTTGGCGGCTTTGTCCAGCGCGGCGGCTGCGTCTTCCGGGTTGTCTTGCGCCAGATCAACCACGCCGAGCCACATCCAGGCCGCCGCATCCTTCGGGTAATTGATGGTTTCTTTGGCAACCGCAGCGTGAGCCTTGTCGAGGTGGTTGATCCGAAACTCGGTGATCCCGAGAAACAGATTGGCTCCATGCAGACGCGGCTTAAGCGAGAGCGCTTTCTGGAAGCTGGCGATTGCTTCCTCGTATCGCCCCCGCTCTTCATTCACCATGCCCAGATTGAAGTGGGCCTCAGCGAACGTGGGCATCTGCCGAACCACCGCCTCGAATCCGGCCCCGGCAGCGTCCAGGTTGCCTGCCCGCATGGCTTCGGTCGCCTTCTCGAATTCGGCTTCTGTGGCGGATTGCGCCGAGATCAGGGCCGGTCCTGGCAGGAATGCTGGCCCCAACAGCAATGCAAAGATGAGTCGTGAGACATTTGCCGGGAAGAAACCCCGCATGAACCGATTGTTCTTCATGGCCCCTTGCAAGAGATTCTACCCGATCCGGTGTACCGGAATAGCAAAAGGCTGGACTCTCGTCCAGCCTTTCGCGGCTTTCAGGGTTTGCGGAAAGCCTCAGAATTCGTAACGTAGCGTCGCCTGGATCTGCCTAGGCGCATTGATCACGCCGTGGCCGCCACCTCCCGGGACGCCAAAGGTAGGGTCACCAGCCCATCCGTCAATGCCACCGAAGGTGTGCCGGTTGAAAGCATTGGGAATATCCAGTTTGAACAGGATATCCTTGCCCTCGGCAATGGTGGTCCGCTTGAGGACGGAGAAGTCCTCGTTCTTGTACCATGGACTTCGCCACCAACCAACGACCGAGGGAAGGTTGCCGAAGGCGTAACCGGTTTTGGCGGTTAAAGACACAGCATTCGGATCTTCGAATGCTCCGCAATTTACCGGGCCGACGGGATAGGGGGGAGACCCTGGAGGCGGCGTGTTAGCAGTTTGAATCCCGTTCACTGCGGTGCAGCCGCTGTTCCAATTACTGTTGAGTGCAGGCGTCCACTTCCCGCCTCTAAAAATCGGCTGGCCTGTCAGACTGAGCCGGTAATTCCCCGTACTATAGGGGTTGGAGTTCCCGTAATAATCGTTGATTACCGTCGGAGCCCCCGACTGGTAGCGATGGACCCCGCTGATTTGCCATCCACCGACAACCTTGCTGGCTACGCCGTGGGTGAAATACCGCTTGCCCGGACCGGCGGGAAACTCGTACATATAACTGATGGCAAAGGCGTGCGGCACGTCCTGATAGCTGACCGCCTTTTCGCCTTTCAGATTGTATGGGTTCTGCGCTCCGTAAACGTTGGAATTGAACGCCGATTCAAGCCAGAACGCCGAGTCGGCATCGGTGATCGTCTTGGAATAAGTGTACGACGCGAGCACGTTCAGCCCGTTGCGGAAACGACGTTCCAGCGTGGCCTGGAGAGCGTTGTAGGTGGACTGTCCCAGGTTCTCCAGGATCTGGGCGGTGGAGAAGTTCCAGTATTGCGGGAAAGGCCGCAACAGCTGGCCGATGGTAGCGGTGCCACCGCTTTGTGGTTCCCCCCAACCAGAAACGAACCAGGAGGGCACGGTCACGCCCAACCCCGCCAGAATCGTCGGACCGTTGTTCCCATCGGTGCCGTCCACCGCATAACCAAGGGCCGGGCCCAGGGAATTGTATTTTGGGTTGGGTGAGTTGACCTCCGCCAGGTTTGAACGCAGACGCGTGGCATGCTGCCCGACGTAGCCGACGCTGAAGATCAGATCGGTGGCAAGCTGGTGCTGGATTTCCACGTCCCAGTTCTGCACCATGCCCGGTCTGCCATAGCCAGGAGCAACGTAGTTGACTCCATTATGGTTCAATGAGTTGAGGGTTGGGTCCTGTGTGTTGCCTGGAAGGGTGTACGCTGGGAAGCCCGCATCCAGCGACGATACCGGCGTAAAGGAGTCAGCGTTCTGGAAGTTCGGGTTGACTGTGGTTCCGCTGGAGAGGCTGTAGCCGAAGTCAGAGTAGGTCAGCGGAGCGTAGTAAATGCTGTATGCGCCGCGAAAGACTGTGTTCTTAACGAAGTCCGGAGCGTAGGCAAACCCGATGCGCGGTCCGAAATCCTTGAAGTAAGTCGTAGCTCCCGTGGCGCTCTTGCCATAGATCAAAGCTCCAGGTGTTCCCGGAGAATCAGGGTTGTTGGCGGTCAGTGACAGCACCGACTGCGCGCCAATGGCCTCATGCCGGGGTGTCTCAATTTCCCACCTCAGGCCGGCGTTCACCGTGAGGGCCCTGCTCACTTTGACGTCATCCTGCACAAACGTCGCGTAATAATTCTGGGCCCAGCGCGAAACATGCGAGGACACTGTCAGGTTCTCGTCGTCAGGCAAACCCAACAGGAAGCTGGCGAACGGATCACCTGTGAGAGACGTATTCACATTCTGGCTGGGAGGAGTAAACGTCGTTTCATTGTTCGCGAAGGTGTAGTTTGGCGAAGAGATTACATTAGTGGCCGAATACTGGTAAGAGCGCCAGTCAAAACCGAAGCGGAACGAATGCCGGCCCTTGGTCCACGACACGCTGTCGGCCACCACCAGCGCGTTCGGAACCTGCTTGTTAAAGTTGTTGTTGCTCAAGCTGCTGTATCCGATGCCGTACTGCCCGCCATTGAATGCGATTTGCGGGAATGTCGGCCCGCTTGCTCCGGGGATGCCGAGAACCTGGTCCCAGTCCGATCCGTTTAAGCTGGGCGGTTTGTCCGAGGTGTAGACACGGTTAAACCCCACAGCCAGGTGGTTCAGCACGGACGGACTGGCAATATAATCCCACCCGAAGCGGAGGTAGTGGGTGAAATAGTAGTTGTAGTAGTTGCCAGGCGTAAGCGGCGGTGGCAGATCGAAGTTATCTCCATTAAGCCAGGGCTGCTCGCGGCTGTGGTAGGAGAAGAACAGTTTGCTCTTCTCCGTCAGGTTCTCGTCGATTCGAAAGCTCATCTGGGTCACCACTACGTGATCCAGAGTCGCGGGATTGAGGTAGTTTTTATTTAGCCCGGGGACGCCATTGGAGGGAAGGCCCGGAACATTGGGTTCGGGGAGGTAGCTCAATATCTTCTGCGCCACAGGGCTCAGGTTTGTGATCTTGTTGCCGGCAAAGGGCATGCGGCAGGTCTGCGTACCGACTACTTTAGTTGTGGAAGGATCAAATATCTGCCCCTGCAATACTTGCGTTCCCGTGCAGGGATTGATCACCTTGGCACCGGTAACAGGATCCTTCAGCCCGGGCCCCAGCAGGGCCGAGAAATCGCCCCCGCGCTCGGCTTGGGTAGGCAGGGTCAATAGATCGTTCGACAGGCCGCGGCGGTTGCGGTATTGCTCCCAGACGAAGAAGAAAAAAGTTTTGTCGTGCCCGTTGTAGAGGTGGGGAATGCGCACCGGTCCACCCAGGGACCCGCCGAAGTCGTTTTGCCGGTCCCGGGGTTTGACGGGCACAAGCCCCGAGGAAGTGGCATTGAAGTCATTGTTCCAGGAGTTAGCATCCAGGGCTTCATTGCGGAACAGTTCGAAAACGCTGCCGTGATAACTATTCGTCCCTGATTTGGTGGTAAAGCTTTCTACGCCGCCGGAAGTATGGCCGAACTGTGCCGACGGAGTTGAAGTCGTAACTTTGAACTCCGTCAGGGCTTCGATGGAAGGCGCGGTCTGGTCAAACGCAGTGCCGGCGTCGGAACGTTGTGCGCTGGCACCGTCGAGCAGGACTTCCGAGCCGAAGTTCTGGCCGCCCGAGATCTTCGTCTCGTAGACGCCGGCCGCGCCATTTGCGCCGACGGTCCCCTGACCGATGGTTCCCGGAACCAGAAAGATAAACGTCTCCGGAGAGCGCATGAAGCTCCCGCTGGCATTCAGCGACAGGGGCAGATCGTGAATTTGCCGGTCTTCCACAACCGTGCCGATATCGGAGCTGTCGGTCTGTATCTTGGGAGCGTCGGCCAGGACCGTCACTTCTTCCTTCACGTCGCCAGGCTGCAGAGTGATATTGAGGGAAGCGACGGTACTGATCTGAATTTCGACTCCCTTTTGCAGGGACATCTTGAAGCCGGTGGCCTCGACTGTGACGTCGTAACGGCCAATGGCCAGATCATTCACTCGGTACCCGCCAGTGGACGTCGATTCCGTTTTGTACACGCTGCCGGTATCCACACCCTTCAGCGTGACCGACGCGCCGGTGATCGCAGCGCCGCTGCTGTCCAGAACTGAACCGGCGATGGCTCCACGGTCCGACTGGCCCACGGCTGTCCCGAGCACTGCCAAACTGAAAAGCCCGACAAGGATTCCTGACACCAAGAACTTGCGGCTGAGCATCATAGCGCCTCCTGAACCCTAAACTGCAACCCCGGCTGCCAAAGCGGCGATCCGCCATTCGCATTCCCCCCGAATAATGAAGAGTTGCGATTCTTGGCGAAGAAATCTGTTCATGGACGAAGGGGACGACTTCTGCAAGCACCGTTAGTACAAAACCATTACGTGCCCGTTGTCAAGGGGAAAATGCAAAACCGCTTTTGTGGCTAACTAAAGCGCTTGAGCGACCCCGGGGCAGTTGCCCAAAACGGCCAGTGAGGCGCAATTTGTTGACATGGCCTGCGAGTGTGGGCCAGAATAGTGTCCGATGGAGCGGCAGGCCTCTTCCTGCGAACAAAAGCGCTTCAGTTGGCACCCAGCCTGGGGCCTGTCTGGCTCCCGTTGCTGCGTTCCGCAATGTACAGTGGAGTTGTCTGTTCACAAGAATCTAGAGAGGGCAGTGTAGTTCCAAACAGGATGACTCCATCGCGCGCGGGGAAAGTCCGCAAAGCCTGCCCGGCTAAACAGGTCGGCCTGCGTGAACTTGCGCAGTATCTAAAGCTCTCGCAAGCAACCGTCTCGGTTGTAATCAACGACTCGCCCGCCGCCAAGGCGATCCCGAAACAAACTAAGGAGCGGGTCTTACAGGCCGCGAGGAAGCTGCAGTACCGTGCCAATTTTTTTGCCCGCTCGCTCAGTCTGCGCCGCGGTTGCATGGTCGGCGTGGTGGTCCCGGAGCTGAGCGAAGGCTACGTGGCCTCGATCATGCGCGGAATCGAAAGCCAGCTCCTTGCCGAGGGTTACTGCTATTTTGTCGCCAGCCACCAGGGGCAGCCGGACCGGATCCAGCAGTATCCCCGCATGCTCATTGACCGTGGGGTTGAAGGTGTGATCTTCGTGAACACGCCCGTCGTGCAAGAGTTGACGGTACCGGTGGTGGCAATCTCGGGGCATCAACGAGTTCCTGGAGTGACGAATATTGCGGTTGACAACGCGCAGGCTACGTTCGCAGCTCTCGAACATCTGGTGAGGCTGGGTCACAGACGGATCGCCTTTTTCAAAGGACACCGCGGGAGCCTGGACACGGACCACCGCTGGAGAGGAATCCTCAGCGCGGCGTCGAGGCTAGGAATTGAGGTGTGCTCGGAACTGACGGCACAGTTGCAGGAGGAAGTGCCGCATCCGGGACCTTCGGTCCCGGGAGAAGGCTATGGGAGTGCCAAGAAGTTGTTGGAGACTGGGCAATTTACCGCACTGTTTGCCTTCAATGATATTTCCGCGATCGGTGCAATTCGTGCGTTGCGCGACGCCGGGTTGCGAGTGCCGGAAGAAGTGTCGGTGATAGGGTTTGACGACATTCAGGCAGCGGAATACTTGACGCCGCGCCTCACCACCGTCCGACAGCCGTTGCAGCAGATGGGGGAGATAGCAGCCACCCAGTTATTGCTGCGGATCGCCAACCCGCGCAAGAAGGTGCCGCATCGGACGTTGCTGGCGCCACAGTTGATGGTGCGGGAATCAACCGGTCCGGCGCCGGCTACGCCCCACCTCCCATGGATTTCGAAACAACTGAGCGCGGCCAGCCCGCCCTGAAAACGGTGTGAATCTGCCCCCCGCGAACGCGTTTGACGTGCCTCGGACAGGACACCACAGTTAGCCTCCGGGGCGCGGTCTCCAATGAATTCTAGGGTAATATGGGCGGAAGCGCCGCGGATCGCTCAAGCGCTTTAGTCAGCCACAAAAGCGGGCCCGACCAGGTACAAGCGGTCGTTCCAAGAATCGTAACCGGGCATTTCCGGGCTGACGGTCCGGGCTTCCTGGACGTGTCTGCTCAGATGGGATCCGGCATCGCCGAGCGCTACTCCAGCCGCGGCGCCGCCTTTGGCGACTTCGACAACGATGGCGGTAGGGGTAGTGTTTTAAGAAGGAAAGATAGAATGAAAAAGATCAGTTTGAATCTTGCTGCGGTTGTGTTATGGGGAATCTGCAGCGCTCCGCTTGTGCACGGGGGCCCGGCCTCTACCGGCTTTGTGCACACCCACGAGAAGGATTTGGTTGCGCCCGACGGGAGCAGACTACTGCTCCGCGGCATCAACTTAGGAAGCTGGCTCGAACCGGCGGGCTATATGTTCGGCTTCGAAGGGATCGGAAGCGGTCCGCAGTCGCCGCGGGAGATCGAGACGTTTGTAAATGAGCTGATTGGCCCTGTGGAAGCGAAACGATTCTGGCGAGAATACCGCACGCGTTACATCACGGAAGAAGACTTCCGCTTTCTGGCAAAGACGGGTATCAATTCGATTCGCGTTCCCCTGCACTACAAGTATTTCCTCCACGGGAACGACGAGGGGGTCGCGTTGGTCGATCGGGTGGTCGGCTGGGCCGCGAAATACCGTCTTTACGTCATTCTGGACCTGCATTGCGCGCCGGGGGGGCAGACGGGCGCGGACATCGATGACAGCTGGGGCTATCCTTGGCTCTATGAGTCGGAAGCTGATCAGAAGTTGACGATCTATGTCTGGAAGAGGATCGCCAGCCATTACAGCAACAACGCCACCGTCCTCGGATACGATCTGCTGAATGAGCCAATTCCTCATTACCCCCAGTTGCGGCAGTACAACGAGCGCCTTGAGCCTCTCTACAAGAAGATCACCGCCGCGATCCGGACAGTGGATAAGAATCATGTGGTGATCCTTGGCGGTGCGCAATGGGATTCTAACTTTGACGTTTTCGGTCCACCTTTCGACAAGAACGTGGTCTACACCTTTCACAAGTACTGGACCGATTCAACCGAAGCGGTGATCCGGCCCTATCTCGATTTCCGCGACCGCTACCGGGTTCCCATCTGGCTGGGAGAATCGGGGGAGAATACGGATGCATGGATCCGAGAGTTTGTGAAGGTGCTGGAGAAAAACGAGGTCGGATGGGCCTTCTGGCCGTACAAGAAGATAAACCGCACTTCGTCGTTTGTCACCTGGGCCAAACCGCCCTATTGGGATGAAATCATGGCCTATGCCAGGACGCCCGGGAACCTAGGGGACACGGAGAGGCGGATTGCGGCGCGGCCCAGTGTGGAACATGCCCGGGCGGCCTTTGCAGGTCTGCTGGAGGCGATCGAGTTCCGGCATTGCACGACAAATACAGGCTATCTTCAGGCGCTGGGGCTGACAGTTCCTGAAAGACAAGGGGAATAGAGGCAATGTTCAACCCGCCTGGTACAGCTTGAGGGATTCGGACCAACGCTCCGAGCGCGCCCGCACAAGCTGTCGTCCGACACTAAACCAGAACTTACACATGCTGGAGGCTCGCCAGCAGCGTTTGGAGAGCAATACTGCTTCACTTCCTCGATCAGCAATGCAGTTCACACGCAACAAGTCAAGTCCGTGTTCGCAATGCATTCGGCTTGTGATCGCCGAATGTTCGCTTCCGGACTCGTTTCAAGTCGGCCTACTCGTCGTGGCTCCGGAGAAAAAGGGCGATTGAATACCAACCGCCTCCCAAGCAGCCCGTTCTCTGCAGTCCGGTTTGTCGAGCAAGAATCGCGAAAAATGGGCAGAATTCGCGAATTTCACGGTAAGCGTAGGCGGGGATTCTCTGCAGTACAGACTGTCTGGCGGAGAGGGAGGGATTCGATTACCGCCGTACTGGCAAGTCGCGGTGATTCTTACACATAGCGATAATACCCGGTGTTTATGAGGGTTTCAAGCACATTCTCGACTTAGGGTCGGTTGTCTGAGACGACCTCTAACGACCTGCATTGACCATAAAAACGGTATCACTGGTATCACCTGCAATGCTTTGAAGTGGTGCCGTACCAACAGCTGCTGAGAATGCATCGGGCTACCTCCGCACCTGTGCAAAGGCGTGACGTGACCGGCCTTGAACCGCGTGGGACGACGGCAGATCCAGGTGTGTATCACCGCTGTGAAGGGCTTTCCCTCAATCAGGGACCCCCTGAGTGACGCCAATTCTGCTCGTACTCAGCAATTAAGCTTTTGATGCGCTGCCGCTGCATCTCCAGTTCGGGGTTGCCTAATGGATGACGAATTGTTTCCTCGTTTGCCTCCGCCAGCCAGGTCTGACAAGCCTGATATTCGCTGTCGTTCAAAATGAAGTCGTTCAGGAGCTTGGGAACGGGTTTCATGCCAGCAATCTTATTCTCTCAGACGCTTGGCCAGTCGCATTTGTTCGTTCCCACTGGGACTTCCAGACTGATTCTTACTGCTACGGGCGCTCCATGTGATCGCGATTCCGAACTCGAAGCTATACCTGCCGCCACAGAAATTCATTGATCTTGAGGACTAAAATGGCAGTGTTGGCCGGCCGTTATCGGGCCGGAGCGCTCTTCGTTCGCTTTGGTGCGCCGGCCGAGGTCTGGGTGGATGAGGAAGCGAAAAAGTATCGCCTGCGCCTGGCCCTTCCGGGGGTGGATCCGAGCACGGTGGAGTTGAAGTTGCTGGGCAACCTGCTGACCATCAGTGCCGAGCGCAAAGCCAGCCACGCGGCCAAGGACTGCTCGAAAGATAACGTCGTGCACGTTCGTGGTGCGTACGGCCATCTGGGACCAGGCCGTAAACATTGCAACTCGGAGTTAAGCCATGACTGATGCCGGAACGATTGGACAACCTGTCATAGAGCAAAAGCGCCACGAGCAAGAATTGAAGGCGCTTTATTTGAAGGCGGATCGCCGTGCCCGCAAAGCCTTCTCTGTCGCGCTGCTGATCCTATCCATGACGGTCGTTGCATCGGCGCAAAGCATTGCCGAACTTCGGAAGCAAGCTGAATCTGGAGATGCCAAAGCACAATACCAACTTGGGTTGGCCTATCAAAGCGGAGAAGGCGTGAAGCAAGATTACGCGCAAGCGGCCGCTTGGTTTGGCAAGGCCGCCGATGGGGGGAACACCCCAGCGATGAGAGAGCTGGGTGTCATGTACGGGCGAGGCCAGGAAGTCCCGCAGAGCCATAGCGAGGAGATGCGCTGGTATAAGCTGGCCGCCGGCAAGGGCAACGATGTTGCAATGCTTTATCTGGGCTACATGTACCGGCGCGGCGACGGAGTTCCACCGGACTCTACCAAGGCTCTGGACTGGTTTCGTAAGTCCGCTGAGAAAGGACAATCCAAAGCCCTCTACATGGTAGGAGCAATGTACCGCGACGGTGAGGGTGTTTCTCAGGACTTTGCAGAAGCCTATTTTTGGTTGAACCTCAGCACTGCTGATCCTCCGCCGGGTAGTCGAGAAGATCGTGATGCTGTAGCTGCGAAGCTCTCTCCTGCCAAGCTAACCGAAATGCAGGAGCGTTGCGGAAAGTGGGCTGAGACTCATCCCAAGATTCATTCTTTCGATGTGCAGGAGGCCCCGGCTGGGAATTCTGAACCGGCCCCAAAGCAGCAGCAAGACTTGCCCCACGCACAAGGTGAAAAAGTCCCGTCGCAACCAGCAAAGTCATTGTCAGGCGCATTTAGGAATGAACGACTCAAGAGAATTGAACTCAAAGACTATCCCATAGAGGCACAGGGTGGTGATTGCATAGTCGATGGCGTCTGGGTGCCGGAATCAAATGATCCGGAGAAGGCTCTGGTCTTTCCCGAACAGGTAAGGATCACCTGCACGCACTCGGTAAAGACTTGCCAAGAGTTGAAAGTCACCTTGGGCCCGATGCAGGGAATCGTAGAAATCGGAGACATTGATGAGACGATTTGGCAGATTAGCTCTTGGGATTCAGACGGTTTACTTGCGTCGTACGGGCCAGACATTTCTGCGCTTGCGGCGAATGATAGGTGCCATCGTCATATATTAGCGATGAGCTTCGTCTCGGGAGCGGTGTCCACGTCTGACATTCCAACTCAGGAGAAGGGGTGTGAGGCGTTCACTGAAACTAACTCGTACCGACTAGTAAGGGGCAACTACTACGTCGACACAACGCCTGGTAACGATAGGGACAAGCTGAACAAGCTGAACAAATGAGTTTCAGTGCGATGGACGCAATCCCGCCTGCTCGCCACGACCTGCTCCGCGGACGGTACTACTTCGGCTCGGTACAAACCACGCGTGGCTGTCCGTTGAGTTGCAGCTTCTGCAGCGTTACCGCGACGTTATCCGTCGTCCTGGTTGCCAACTTGAGCTTACGATCCAACCACCTTCTTGACAGGCGTATTTATGCCAGCCGGGCCCAGTCTCCCAATCTGGGAGATGCTCCATTTTCGTTTGCCGGTGGCAGAACGGCGATTTCTGCAGTGAGCGGCCGATTCGCCAGTCCAGGAAGTGAGGATTGTTCAGGAAGTGAGGATTGTTCAGGAAGGTCTGATTAAGTCGATTTGCCGTTGCAGAGGTGCGCCGCCGAACAGCGCCAAGTACGGGGACGTTTTCGGTGATTTGATCCGGTCCTGGCACAGGCCCTCAATCTTAATCTGTGCGTGTGAGCTATCTTGCTCAGACGCAAATTCCCGGACCTGTCATTCTTCCTCTACTGACTGTGTATGCGAGCCGCGACCTTCGATTCGCGGCTCTCATTCTTAAGCTGGAGTTGGGGCCAATCAGCATTCTTCATCCGTGTGCGCCGCCAAACCTCGCGGCGAACAGAATTCGACTCTTAAGAGTTCCCGAAAATCGAGATCAGGGCAACACGTCCAGGCGGATGAGGGGCGGCGTTAGCCAGCGAAACAAGGAAGGTGAAAGATCATGCCTTTAATTCAACTGCTGGAAGTTCTGGTCGTGGTGGGTGTTCTCCTGTGGCTGGTGAATCGCTTTATCCCAATGCAGGGAACCATCAAGTCAATTCTGAACGGCGTCGTGGTGATTGCCGTTGTTCTGTGGATTATGAATGTTTTTGGGCTGTTCCACTCCCTTTCCAGTATCCATGTTGGAAAAGGATAAATCGCGACGAGGCACTCAAAGCACACGCCGCGGCACCCGCACTTTAACGAAGCTCGATGGAGGCAGATTCCTGCTGCCACGAAGGAGACTCTTTGAAAACCAAGCTGTTGTTAGCCGTCGGAATCACCCTCAGTTTGAGCGCGTTTGCTCAAACTAATTCTCAAACAACCCTAACCGTCGAGCCGATGAGTGCGACGCCCACATTCCACGTAACCGTGATCAGCCGTAGCGTGCAGGCCGTCAACTATCAGCACCGCAGCGGGAGCTCGAAACTAGATTTCGCGGGCACAGACCTGATGCCCTCCGCCAATGGCGTGGCCGAAGTAAACAGCAAGCGCGGATCCATTGCGATCGAAGCGGAGTTCGGCGATCTGCAGAAGCCGACGACATTCGGCAATGAGTATCTAACTTACGTGCTGTGGGCAATCTCACCCGAAGGCCGCGCTGTGAATCTGGGTGAAGTCCTGATCGGCGGCAACCATCGCAGCAAGCTGAATGTCACCACTGACCTTCAAGCATTCGCCCTGATTGTCACCGCGGAACCTTACTATGCCGTTCGCCAGCCCAGCAATGCGGTGATTCTCGAGAACGTGGTTCGCGAAGACACCAAGGGAACTACAGAAGCGGTCAATGCGAAGTACGAACTGATGGAACGTGGGGGCTACATTCCCACTGGCTACAAGTTCGATCCCGTGGTCTTGAATGCTAACTTGCCATTGGAATTCTTTGAGGCGCGGAATGCACTGCGGATTGCTCAATCCGAGGGAGCCGAGCAGTACGCCAACGACAGCTACCAGCATGCTGCCCAGTTGATGAACAACGCAGATAGCTATGCCACAAACAAACATATCGACAGAAAGCCGCTGATCGCTGTTTCCCGCGAAGCAGTACAGACAGCTGAAGATGCACGCGCCATCGCAATCAAGAAGATGGACGAAATGCGCCTGGCCAACGAACGCCAGGATTCCGCTGCCGCTCAGACTCAGGCGGACTCGGATGCGGCAAAAGCCCGGTCCGATGCTGCTGATGCCCAAGCTGCAACCGCGAAGGCTCAATCCGATATGGCTGATAGCCAGGCCGCCTCCGCAAAAGCGGTTTCGGCGGCCCAGGCTGATGCCGAACAATCGCGCTTGGCGGCACAGCAGGCCCAGTTGACCGCGCAACAGGCGGAGACCGACAAAGCGGCCATGCGCGCGAAGTTGTCCGAGCAACTGAATTCGATTCTCGAGACTCGGGACAGCGCGCGGGGACTCATTGTCAGCATGTCCGATGTGCTGTTTGACACCGGAAAGTATTCATTGACACCAGGGGCACGCGAGAAGCTGGCAAAAGTCGCCGGCATTCTCCTCGCCTATCCTGGGCTCAACATTGAAGTCGGCGGATATACCGATAACGTCGGCGGCGATGCCATGAATCAAACGCTGTCGGAGAACCGCGCCGGCTCGGTACGTGACTACCTGGTGCAGGAAGGCGTATCCACCAATTCACTCAGCGCCAAAGGATTCGGCAATTCTTTGCCGGTAGCCTCTAACGACAACTCCGCCGGACGGCAGCAGAACCGGAGAGTGGAACTTCTCGTGTCCGGCGACGCCATCGGCAGCCCGGTCAACGCGACAACAGGAAGCTTGCAGTAGAGCAATGGCAAGCAACAATCGATAGACAACGGAGGCAACACGTGAAACTAGTTGGAGTTATCAGCACAGCAGTTTTGTCTTTGACCCTAGGAGTCGCTGCTCCGGTATACGCACAGCAGGAGCAGCACGAACAGCAGGAGGAACAGAAAGCCAAGCCTGCCCAGGACGAGAAGAAGGCACAACCGGAAAAACCAGCAAAGCAAGAGGAGAAGAACGCGCAGGAAGAAAAGAACACCAAGCCCGAGGAGAAGAACGCAAAGCAAGAGCAGCAACGCGCTCCGGAGGCTAAGCCGGAAAAACAGGAACAGCATGCCAGTGGCGGCCGCATTCCCGCCGACCGTTACAAGGCCAACTTCGGACGCGAACACACATTTCGCGTCAGTCAGGGCGATTACAGCAGTGGCCGCTTCCAATACGGCGGTTATTGGTTTGGATTTGGCGGCGCGTGGCCCAGCAACTGGCTCTACACGCAAGACGTTTATGTGATCGAGATCGACGGTATGTATTACCTGTGCAACCCGATGTATCCGGGCGTGAACCTTGTAATCAATGTGACGCTATAGCACCAGGAGCGAGCAAACTCAACCTTCGTCGGCGCGAGTCCATTTGTCTCTGGGCTCGCGCCACTTTTCTTTCCGGCACCAGCAGGCGATCTCGGGAGATTCACTTAGCAGATTTACTTGCGCCATTGGCAAAAGTGAGCCGTAGTGCACAGACCTGACAGCGCGTCCGTGCAATCCTCGTCTATGACGCTTGAGGCGTCGCCTCTTACTCCACGCAGCCCGCAGCAACAAGGATTAACCGGGCAATCGAAGGATGATCTGGCAAGGTGATTCAAAATGCGTACCTCCCGTTTTCTGCTGCTAGCAGTTCTGATGATGGCCATACCGGCCAGTTTGTTCGCGCAGTTCGGCGTGTCGATTTCTATCGCTCCGCCCGCGCTGCCGATTTACACGCAACCGATGCTCCCCGCCGCTGGTTATCTGTGGACGCCCGGCTACTGGTCCTATGGTGATGAAGGTTATTTCTGGGTGCCTGGCACATGGGTCGAACCGCCCGCCGTTGGCTTGCTCTGGACTCCCGGTTATTGGGGTTGGGGCAGCAACGCCTACGCCTGGAATGAAGGCTACTGGGGCACGAATGTCGGCTTCTACGGTGGCGTCAACTACGGCTTCGGCTACGGTGGCTTCGGCTATGGGGGCGGATATTGGAACAACGGAGGCTTCTACTACAACCGCTCGGTGAATAACGTGAACGTCACGAACATCACCAATGTCTACAGCAAGACCGTAATCAACGAAACCACGGTGAACCATGTCAGCTATAACGGTGGCGAGGGTGGTATTACCGCTCGACCGACCGGTGCGGAAGAAACTGCGATGCACGAGCAACACACGCCGCCAACGGCGATGCAAACCCAGCATGTGCGCGCTGCCAGCACCAACCACGCACTTCTGGCGTCCGTGAACCAGGGCCGGCCGGCAATCGCTGCCACGGCGAAGCCTGGGGAGTTTAGCGGTTCTGGGGTGATAGCGGCTAAAGAGGCCGGGGCAGCTTACAAGGCCCCTGCCAGCGAGAACAAGGCCGCTGAGAGCAAGGCTGCCGAGAGCAAGACGAACGAGAATAAGGCGACCGAGAACAGGGCAGCCGAGACCAAGGCGAATGAGAACAAGGCCGCTGAGAGCAAGGCTGCCGAGAGCAAGGCTGCCGAGAGCAAGGCGACCGAGAATAAGGCGACCGAGAACAGGGCAGCCGAGACCAAGGCGAATGAGAACAAGGCCGCTGAGAGTAAGGCTGCTGAGAGCAAGGCGACCGAGAACAGGGCAGCTGAGAACAGGGCAGCTGAGAACAAGGCAGCTGAGAGCAAGGCTGCCGAAAGCAAGGCGACCGAGAACAGGGCAGCCGAGAACAAGGCAGCTGAGAGCAAGGCGAACGAGAATAAGGCAGCCGAGAACAAAGCGGCTGCAACTCGCTCGAATGAGAACAAGGCGGCTGAAAACAAAGCAGCTGCAACTCGCTCGAATGAGAACAAGGCGGCTGAGAATAAAGCGGCTGCAACTCGCTCGAATGAAAACAAAGCAGCTGAAAACAAAGCAGCTGCAACTCGCTCGAATGAGAACAAGGCAGCCGAGAGCAAGGCAGCAAAGCCCAAGGAAACTCGTCCGCCTAGTGAGTCTAAGCCGACTACAGCTCATGCGCAGCCTGCTCCAAAGCCGGCACCTACAGCTCATGCGCAGACCGCTCCTAAGCCGACACCTGCGGCTCATGCGCAACCTGCTGCTAAGCCGGCAACTGTAGCCCATGCGCAGCCTGCCCCGCATCCAGCGAAAGAGGAGCCCAAAACTGAAGAGGCCCCTCGGAAGTAGCAAAAAGACTGCGAGGTATTGCGTCAGTCCGTTCGAGGTGTAAGAAAGTCGATCAACTCTTATATCGGCGCGGGTCCAATTGTTGGGCCTGCGCCATTTTTTCTGGTTCCACGCAGCGATCGAAGTGATGTCTGCGTTGTGGAGATCCGATTCACCGCTGCCGCATCTTCCACGAGAGTAATTGATCCGCCATTTCGACCATTTCTTTTTCACTGAGCAGTTTTGACCATTAGAAAACTGGCGGAGCGCCTATAACCAAAGCTGAACTTGTAAGGGAAAAGGAGCCACATATGCTTGGAACTATATTGATCGTGATCCTGATTCTAGCCCTGGTAGGGGCACTACCAAGATGGTCGCATAGCAGAGACTGGGGCTATTACCCGACCGGAGGAGTAGGACTCGTCCTTTGCGTCGTCGTAATTCTCCTGGTTCTAGGCCGCATTTGAACCATGCGCCACGCGGCAATGTCGTTAGGCTCCACAGGTAAGGGTTGGCGCCTGCTTTCTGTCCGTGCCACGGCGCTTCTGCTCGTCGTGCTCATGTGCAGCAACGGTTCGCCCGCGTACTCCGTTCTGACGCATGAGGAAATCGTCGACCTGCTTTGGACCGACGAGATCCAGCCCCTCCTTCTCAAGCGATATCCGGAACTGTCGGAAGACCAGCTCAAACAGGCACACGCCTATGCCTATGGAGGCGCGGTCATCCAAGATCTGGGCTACTACCCATTCGGCAGTAAAGAATTCAGCAACCTGGTGCACTACGTACGCAGCGGAGACTTCGTTCGTGAGCTGCTGCTGGAAAGCCAG